>UEXU01000022.1_pt1 | contig 15826 bp, 15 predicted proteins | sample 4301121 | NCBI WGS metagenome assembly UEXU01 (sample SAMEA4773174, study PRJEB27434) | metagenome | biome: 2259; feature: agricultural soil; material: soil | place: USA | collected 2014-09 | depth 0.25 m
CGGTCGCGCGCAAGACCTCCTCCGCGTTCGCCTGGATGCTGTGGTCGATCGTCAGGAAGACGTCTTTGCCCGGTACCCCCGGCCGCTGACGCTGGATGTCGATCACGCGGCCGGCGGGATCCTTGACGATGGCCTCCCGACCAGCGCGGCCCGCGAGCTCGTGGTCGTACTGCAGCTCGAGGCCCGAAAGGCCGTTCCCGTCGATGCCGACGTATCCGAGCACCTGGGCGGCAACCGAGCGCTGCGGGTAGCTTCGCCGCGCCTCCGGATAGAAACCGAAGCCGGGAAGCTTCAGCTTCTGCAGAGCTGCAGCCTGGGCGGGATCAGCTTGACGATCGACGTAGACGAACCCGCGGGAATGGTCTGCCAAGGTTCCGTAGAGACGGTTGGCATTGAGACCGAGCGCGCGCTCCGCGGCGATCGCGGCTCGGCGCGGGTTCACAACCTGCATCGGATTGGCGTAGACCGTTGTTGCCTGCTCGTCGAGCCCGAGCTGGACGCCCGTGCGGTCGTAGATCGTGCCGCGATCGGCGGGCACCGTCACAACCTCGCGATGCTGCGTCTGGCCGAGTCGCGACAACGATTCCGCGCGCACGCCCTGGAGCCAGACCGCGCGCAGGACGAGGCCGCCGAACGCGAGCATCAACGCCGCGAGGAAGAGCCGAATCCGCCGGTTGACGAGGCGGCTCACCGGTGGTTCTCCTGGTTCCATTGGTGGATACCTCGGTCGTGAGCACCAAGGCAGAGGCCGCGCTCGTCCGCGGCCAAGGCTGGCAGCCTTGGCAAGGGCGAGGGTGGGCTCTGACGCAGCGTGATCGCGGGCGAGGCGCCACCGAATGGGGCCGGGAGAGCCACTACTGCGTTAGGGGTTGAGTCTGAAGTACGTCGTCTGGTCGGAGGTCGCCTGGACCCAGCCGAGCCGCTTGGCGGCCATGCGCTGGATGCGCGGAGCCGACGCGGCGCTCGACAGCTGCGACGACAACGTGGCGGTCTGAGCCTTCAAGTCCGCGCGTTCCTGGCCCAGACGGTCGAGCTTCATATTCAGGCGCAGCACGGCGACGTTTGTCGCGACCACTCCAGCCAGGAGCGCGGCGACGATGCCGATCCAGAGCACGCCGCCGGTGACGCGTCGCTCCCGGCGCGCTGCGCGCGGTCGCGGACGCGGACGCGGCTGTGGCGCTTCTTCGGCTGTGGCTGCCCAGGTGGCCACTAGGCCTTCACACCCACCCGCAGCCGCGCGGATGAGGAGCGGGGGTTGAGTGCAATCTCGCGTGAACTTGGCCGGATTGCCTTCCGTGAGATCGACCGGAGCTCGGGCTGCTTGCCGCAGACACAGACAGGAAAGTCGGGCGGGCATTCGCACCCGCGCTCGCGGTCACGCATGAATCGCTTGACCAGACGATCCTCGAGCGAATGGAAGCTGATCACCGCGAGCCTGCCGCCGGGGCGGAGCATCGAGAAGGCGGCCGGGAGCGCGGACTCGAGTGAGCCGAGCTCGTCGTTGACGGCAATCCGCAGCGCCTGGAAAACGCGCTTCGCCGGATGTCCGTCGCCGAAGCGCGCGGGAGCGGGGATCGCGGATTTGATCGTCTCGACGAGATCGGCGGTGCGCTCGAACGGCTGCTGCTTGCGGCGCCGCACGATCGCCCTGGCGATCTGTCGCGCATACCGCTCCTCTCCGTAGCGCTTGAAGATCGTCGCGAGGTCGCGCTCCGCTGCCTCGTTCACGATGCCCGCGGCCGTGACATCCGCAGCAGGATCCATGCGCATGTCGAGGCGTGCGTCGGCGGTGTACGAGAAGCCGCGCTCGGGCCGGTCGATCTGCATCGACGACACGCCCAGGTCGAGCAGGATTGCGTCGGCTTCGACGTCGTTCTGCGCAAGCTGGTCGAGGACGACCGCGAAGTTACCTCGCAGGAACCTGGTCTGAACGCCTGCCTGCTTGGCGAACCGGTTGAAGTACGTGCGCACACCCGGATCGCGGTCGATCGCGATCAGCTTGCCGCGACCGCGCAGATCGGCTGCGAGCAGTGCAGAGTGGCCGCCGGCCCCGAAGGTCGCATCGACGACGGTCTCTCCCGGCCGAACCGCAAGCAGCTCGCGGACCTCGTCGGCGAGTACTGGGACGTGATCAGTCGGGCTGTGTTGCAAGGCGTTCGGCAACATCCTCCGCACTCCCTTCAACCTCCGCTAGCTCCTTGCGCCATGCGGCGCGGTCCCAGATCTCGAGCCGGTCGTTGACGCCTGCGACGACCACTTCCTTCCCCAACTTCGCGTGCTGGATCAGCGACAGAGGGATCATCACGCGGCCCTGTTTGTCGAGCTCGGCCTCGGCCGCCCCGGAGAAGAAGTGCCTCTGGAGCCGGCGCCCCTCCGGGCGGAGCGAATCCAGCGTGGAGAGTCGAGACTCGACGAGTCGAGCCCAATCCGCACGACGGAAGGCGTAGAGGCAGCCGTCAAGCCCTCTTGTGACGACGACACCCTCCCCGAACGCCTGACGGAACTTGGCCGGAAGGGTGAGACGGTTCTTGTCATCGAGGGTGTGCTCGTACTCGCCGAGGAGCATGTCGGGGCCTGGTCGAGGTTTCCACTTCGCCCCACTTTAAACCACCTTCGCCCACATGTCCACCCCGGAAGGGTGATTTTTCGGGCGGTCAGGGCGGGACGGAGTCGGCGTCGAGCTGCGCCTCGTAGGGCCCGCGACCCGTCATGACGGCTGCCCCGCATTTCGCCGCAAATGCCACGGCTTCCTCCACGGCCTTGCCCCGCCCGAGCTCGAACGACAGGCCCGCTGCAAAGGAGTCGCCGCAACCGTAGGCATCGACGACCGGCCCGGGCAGCGGCGCTGGCCGAAACGGGCCGCCGGGTTGTACCCAGCCACCGAGACCACCCGAGGTCGTGACGACGACGCGTGGCGGCGGATCGAGGTCTCCCGGCCGGTACAGCTCGCCGTCGTCGTCCCCGCTCCCAACGAGCGCGTCGAGTTGTACACCTGCCTCGCGCAGGGTCGCCAGCTCCCTCGTGGTGGCAACGAGGACACGAGCCAGGCGAGCGTGATGGAGGGCCTCGGCATCGCCGCTGACGAAGTACACGGCGTCGAGCCCCGCGAGCTCTCGCCACGGCAGCCTGCTGTCTCCGCCACGCGGCACGAGCTTCTGGCCCAGGACGGTGATTGTTCGCTCGCCGTTGTCGTCCAGATAGGTGAAGGCCCGACGAGTAGTCTGCGTCTCCGGAATCGCGTGAACCTCAACGCCGCGGCGGGTGAGCTCGGATCTCGAGCGGCGGCCGTGGTCATCGCTTCCCAGGGCTGTAAAGAGCAGACACGATCCGGCGAGCCGCGCGAGCTGGGCGGCGGCGACGGCACCGCCTCCGGCCGGCTCTTGCCAGGTTTCGAACGCATGGGCGATCTCGCCCGGTCGGGGGACCGCCTCGACCCGCGCGAACTCGACCCACTCCACATGTCCCACCACGGCTACGCGCACGGCAGGCATCCTCACACCTCGCCCCCCACTCGCGTTTCAAGATGGCACAGATGAGCCTGCCGCCCTTCGAACACTTCTATGAGGAGCACCGCGAAGAGATCTACGCCTTCCTCGTCCGCCGCCTCGGGCCGCAACGTGCCGAAGACGCGTTCCAGGAGACGTTCCTGAAGGCGTTGCGCGCCTACCCGAACCTCCGGCACAGCGATCATCTCCGCGCCTGGGCGTACACGATCGCGGGCCGGGTGGCGATCGACGAGCACCGCCGTCCGCGAGCCGATGCGGACTTGCCGGAGCTCGCATCTCTCGATGGCCGTCCTGCCTTCGCGCAGCTAGAGCATCTGGCCGACGAGCTGCCGCCCACCGAGCGTGCCGCCGTCGTGCTTCGCTACGGCTACGACCTGGATTACGCCGAGATCGGTGCCGCGCTGGGATCGAACGCGACCGCGGCCCGCCAGGCCGCCTCCGCAGGTATACGCAAACTACGACGGAAGGAATCCCGATGAACGCTGTCTCCCAAGACCTCGACCGCCGCTTTCGCGACGCGGCGGCAAGCGAGCTCCTGCTCGACGTCGCCTACGACTTCGTCGACTCGCCGATCGGCTCCCTCTTCGTCGCGTCAACCGAGCGCGGTCTCTGCCGAGTCGTCTACGACGCTGAGCCCGAGCAGGAGCGAGAGCGGCTCGCGCGCGCCTTCGGCGTCCGCGTGCTTCGCTCGGCGAAGCCGATCGATCCGGCGCGGCGAGAGCTGGACGAGTACTTCGCCGGAAAGCGACATGAATTCGATCTCCCTCTCGACGTCGGACCACTCGCCGACTTCTACCGCCGCGTGCTCGGCGAGCTCGCTCGGGTTCCGTACGGCGAGGTCGTCACGTATGGCCAGCTCGCGGCACGTGTCTCCCGTCCACGAGCGGCGCGGGCAGTCGGGACGGTGATGAACCGAAACCCGGTGCCGATCGTCCTGCCCTGCCACCGGGTCATCGGCGCGAGCGGCAAGCTCGTGGGCTACGGCGGCGGCCTCGAGCGCAAAGAGGCACTGCTCCGCCTCGAAGGGGCGCTGCTGTAGCCACGCGAAGGTGTGCTTGGCACCGCTGCTACGCTCCGAATATGCATCGCTGGCGCGCGATCTGCTGCACTCAGCACGGCTGATCCGCCGCTTCCGACACAAGCGTCCATGGAAGCGGCGGGACAGGACGCGAACCGAGCACGTGGCTCGGTTACGCGCACCTTCCCGCAGAACATGAAAGGAAGGTGGCGCGATGCCGATGCCGCATCGCACGCAGATGCAGGTGATCAAGCGCCGGCTCGTCGGCAAGACCGGATCGGAGCGAATCCATGAGCTTAGGGCGATCCTCGGCGAGCTACCTGGGTACAAAAATGGCCCGTACGCCGACATCCGGAAATGGGTCGAGTCGGAGCTCGTGCAGACGAGGACTCACAACCGGGTCACCCATCGCGATTCACTCGCGATCCGGCGGCAAGGCGCGGCGCAGATTGCGCTGGTCGGCGCACCGAACGCCGGGAAGTCGTCGCTCCTGCAAGCACTCTCGAACATCCAGATCAAGACGGGCGACTACGCATTTACAACGACCCGTCCAGTCCCGGCACTCACCCGGATCGGCGGCGTCCTCGTGCAGCTCGTCGAGATCCCGGGCCTGATCGAAGGCGCAGCCGAGGGTCGGGGCCACGGACGTCCGCTCCTGGGAGTTCTGCGCGGCGCCGACGCCATCCTGTTCTGCCACGACGCCAGGGCTCCGGTCGCGGCACTCGAGGCTGTGATGCACGAGGTCTCCGCGGCAAAGATCGAGCGGCCTGCGGCGATCGCAGCGACGAAGAGCGACGAAACGGACGGGTGCCGTCTGGCGGAAGCGTTCCCGCAGTTTCAGGTCGTATCGGTGAGCGTCCTCGATGACGCGAGCCTGGACCGGCTGCGTGACACGATCTGGCGGCTGACGGGCCTCGTCCGCATCTATCTCCGCGACGACGAAGAACCGCTCGCGTTCCGCCCGCCGGTGACCGTCGTCGACGTCGCCGATGCGATCCATCATGAGCTCGGCTCGCGCTGCCTCGGAGCCCGCGTGTGGGGCCCGTCGGCCCGCTTTGGGGGTCAGAGGCTCGGCCCGGCGCACGTCGTACAGGACGGGGACACCGTCGAGATCCTGGCCGCTAGGTAGGCCAGCGCGGAGGACGCGAGGCAATGCGCTCGGCCTCGCGCCAGTCGTCTCTCGTCGGAGCAAACACGTCGATCACGACCGCACCAGCCGGGCCGACGTGAACCTCGTGTGGGACATTGCTCGGGATCGACCACGTGTCGCCGGCGGCGAGCTCCTTCGAGTCGTCTCCGACTCGGAAGACGAGCGAGCCGCTCAGACAGATCCCGAGCTGCTCGTGATCATGGCTGTGCTCGGGGACGATGCTGTCGGCATCCAGCTCGATCACGCCCAGTGTGATGCGCTCGCCGTGCACGACGCGGCCGTGCACGCCGTCCCAGATGCGCTGGAGATCCAGCGACGAAACGTTGTCGAAGACATCCACGTTCGCGCGACCCTACCGCCCATTGGTGACCGCGTCGAGATAGCGATCGGCCGAGCGCAGCACCTTCGCCCGCGCGTCACTCTCGACGACCCGGTCCCACCAGGCGCCGTAGAGCCGCCCGAAGCGAAGCGACTCGACTTCGCCGCGGATGCGAGCGATCTCGTGCGGTGGTAAAGGGATCAGGTTCGGGTAGCTCCACATGAAGCTCACCCAGTCACGGTCGGCGACCACCTGGATGATGTCGCCGGCCAAGAGGGCACCTTGACCGCCTGCGCCGGCTCTCCACAGGCAGACGGTGCCGCCGGCGAAATGGCCCCCGAGGCGAATCAGCTCGAGATCGTCCGAAAGGCGAAGACGATCTCCCGCCCAGAACTCGATTTTCGGACTTGGGCGCATCACCCATTGGCGGTCGGCCTCATGGAGCAGGATGCGGGCGTCGAACCGGTCGGCCCACTCGACCATCGTCGTGTAGTAGTGCGGATGGGAGATCGCGATCGTCTCGACGCCCCCGCCGGCCTCGACGGCTTTCGCGAGAGCGTCTCCGCTCAGAGGGACGCAATCCCAGAGCAGTCGGTCGACGAGGAGGGCGCGCTGGCCGATCGCAAATGCCGGCTCGAGTCCAAGGCCGAGCAAGCCGGGTTCCTGTCGCTCGACGCGCCCATGGTGTTCGGCCTCAACCTGGTCGAGCGTCGTCCAGCGCTGGCCTTCGGCTCCGACGTACTGGCGCTCGTCGAGGCAGATCGCGCAAGCTGTGGGCGGCTCCCCGCTCGGCGCGTACTGTGTCCCGCACGTAGTGCAGATGAATGGGGTCAGCGCGGGCTCTTCGGCCACCCCCGATTCATACCTGGTTGTGCCAGCTACCCATCCAGCAGCCGATAGCCCACGCCCCAGACGTTGATCACGAAGGTCCCTGGGCCGGCGCCCGAGAGCTTTCGACGGAGACGAGAGGCATGCGAATCGAGCGTCCTCGTTCGACCGAGTGAGCGAAAGCCCCCAGACCTCACGCAACAACTGCTCCTTCGTGAAGACCCGAGTCGGATCAGACATCAGCTTGAGTAGGAGCTCGTACTCCTTGCCCGCCAACGCAACGGGACTCCCTTCGACCGTCACGCACCGAGTCGCAACATCGGCAGAGATCGAGGCTGCTCGGAACGTCTCGTGTCCCGACGGGCTTGTCCGGCGCAGGACTGCGCGAATGCGGGCCAGGAGCTCCTCGTAGTTGAACGGCCGCGCGAGAAAGTCGTCGCAGCCGCGCTCCAGCGCCCGCACACGGTCGACGGCATCTGACTCGGGCTCGCCGAGCACGATGACGGGCACATCTCCGTGCCGCGCACGACACTCGTCGAGAGCGGTCGTGTCACCGAGCAAGACGAGGTCGGGCTGCACCTCCTCTCCGACGAGTTGAAAGCCGTCATTCGTCAGGTGCCGCTCGAGGAACGTGCGGGTGTCGGGTTGAGGCTCGGCGAGCAACAGCGCCGTCGACATGCGAACGAACGTAGCGCCGGCCCTGCACGCGCACTAGATGTCCTTTCGCGCGAAATCGTGACGAACGTTCTACAGCCGGCCGGACCGGACGACGCCCCAAAGAAGCCAGATCCCAAGAGCACCGGAGAGCGCGAAGCCGAGCACGGAGATGACGTTGATCCCGAGCAGCTGCGGCCCAGCCTTGGCGAAGATGCCGATCAAGCTGGAGCCGATCAGGCCACCGGCGACGACCATCCCGATCACCAGGCGGTTGAAGACGACGTCCATTCGGTTGAGCAGATCGTCGAGCCCTTTGTGTACGAAGCCGACCTCGATCTGCCCGTCGCGCACCTGCTCGAGCGTGTCGTGGATCTGGTACGGCAGCTCGAGCGCCATCTCGCCGAGCCGCAGCGTCTCCTTGCGGGCACGCCTCGCGAGGCGTCGTGGGTTCAGGCGCTCGAGCACGAGGCCCCGCGCGTACGGACGTGCGACCTCGAAGACATTGAAGTCCGGATAGAGATCGATGCCTACCGAGGCGAGCGTGGCGATCGCCCGGTCAAGCAAGAGGAACCGAGTCGGCAGGCGGAGGTTGAGCGAGTAGATGAGCTGGAACGTCTCGCGGATCACCTGCAACGGGTCGATCTCCGCGATGCTGGCGCCGTAGTACCGGTAGTACAGCTCGCGTATCTGCGCCCGGAACTCCTCTTCCCGCTCCTTCGGGTATCGGACACCCATGTCGGCGAGGCGCTTCGGAAGTGCGTCGACGTTCTCCTGCGCAGCGTCGATGAACAGCCGCGTCAATTTCGTCAGGTCGTCGTCGGTCAGCTTGCCAACCGCGCCGAAATCGACGAGACCGATTCGGTCGGCCCGGTCGAGAACGAGAATGTTCGCCGGATGTGGATCACCGTGGAAGAACCCGTGACGGAAGATCATCGTCATCCAGGTGTCCGCCATCACGTGTGCGAGATCTCGCCGGTCCTGGATCGACCACCTTTGCGGATCGATGTCGGCGACCTGAGTCCCGTCGAGCCACTCGAGCGTCAGGACGCGGCTGCGTGTGTAGCTCCAGAACACCCGCGGCACGCGCACGTGCGGATGACCCGCGAAGTTGCGATGAAACGTGTCTGCGTTCCGCGCCTCGAGCCGATAGTCGAGCTCGTGGCGGATCGAGCGCGCGAACTCGTCCACCAACTGGTGTGCGTCGATGAAGTCGAGCGCGCGTACGCGCTCCTTCGCGAGCCGCGCTGCCTGATACAGCAGCGCGAGGTCGGCCTCGATCTGTCGGGGGGCACCAGGTCGCTGCACCTTGACCGCAACACGCTTGCCGTTGGGGAGCGTGGCGCGATGGACCTGGCCGATGGATGCCGCTGCGACGGGCCGGTCCTCGAAGTCGAGGAAGAGCTTGTCGACGGAGAGACCGAGGTCCTCCTCGATCACCCGCTCGACATCCGACAGGGGGAACGGCCGCACATCGTCCTGCAGCCCGCGCAGCTCGGCGATGATGTCCGGCGGCAGAACGTCTGGTCGTGTCGAGAGGAGCTGGCCGAACTTCACGAACGTCGGTCCGAGCTCGTCGAGCATCTCGCGAAGGTGCTGGCCACGCTGGGACGGCTGGCCGTCCAGCACGACGCGAGCGCTGCGGCGAGGAAACAGGTCGGATAGCCGGTGGGTCTCGAACCAGTAGCCGAAACCGTGCCGAACTGCGACCTGTGCGATCTCCGAGAGACGCCCGAGATTCCGGGTGGCCGGTTGAGCCATCCCTCTCAGTGTGACAGTCGCTGCTCCGCTACACGCTCGACCGAGCGTCGCGCCCACGGGCCCGGCGGGGTCAGCAGGGACTCGACTCGCAGATAGGCGACTCCGACAAGCGGCAGATCCGACAGCCGCTCCACACAGAGATAGCGTGGCCGCCATTCGGGCGCGAACTTCCGGCTGAACACGAGCAACCGCTCCAGCTGAAAGATCCGGTCGCCGATCCGCAGCACCCGGCCGATCGCGGCATCGCGCCGGCAGTCGGGCTCTCCCAGGAAGTCCGCGAAGACGCAGAAGTTCAGCGAGATCTCCTGCACCTCCAGTTCTCGCGCCCAGACGAGCAGCTCCGAGATCAGATACTCCATCAGGCCGTTCGGCGTGTCCGGCCTTCGCCGCATCGCACCGAGCGAATAGCCGTGGCCGCTCGGAACGAGGTGGAGAAACCCGCCGGCCCCGTCCGGGCTCTCCACGACGGCGAAGAGCGTCTCGGGCTCGGCAAAGAAATCGTCCATCGCCATCGAGAACCCTCGCTCGACGTGGGATCCGCGCCAGACGCGCGAAACGTCCTCGAGCTCGGCTCGCAGACCCGGATCGATCTCGGCGGCTGTGACGACACGGAAGCGATACCCCGCCCGTTCGAGACGCGCGACGGACTGGCGCACCTTTCGAATGGCGCGTCCCTCGAGCGAGAACGACGCCGGCCGGACGACAGCCTCATCACCGATCTTGATCGTGCGCAAGCCGAGACCGCGCGCCACCGACACGAGCTCGCCGCGAACGCTCACCAGCCCGAGGCGCCAACCGCGCGCATGACACACGCGGCGGAACTCGGACAGGAGCTCGGACATCTCGCGTTCGTCGCCGATGGGATCGCCGCTCACGAGCGCACAACCGCCGACGACCCTGTACGCCAGAAAGGTCCGTCGCGTGGGTGAGAAGAAGTAGCTCTTGTCGCGGCGCAGGCTGAAGAACGCGAGGCTGTCCTCACCGTGCGTCCGAACGAGCTCACGGACGAGGCGCCGCTCTTCGGCAGACTGGCGAACGCGCTCCGAGAGCGGACGGAACCAGAGGTAGAGCGCGCGGAAGCCGACCACGAGGGTCACTGCCGCGAAGACGTCTCTCAGCCGATCGCCGTCGAATCCACGCTGATCGAGCAGGACCGCGAAGCCGATCAGTGCCAGCCCGGCAAGAACCGTCGTGAACAGCGGCCGCACCGACCGCGGGTCGCCGGGGACATCGAACCGGCGGCGGAAGCGGATCAGCGCGACGAGCAGCAACAGGCTGAGTCCGGCCTCCTCGAAGTCCAGGCCCTTGACGAGATGCGCGATCGAGATCGCAAGCACCAACGCGACCGCGAGCTCCCAGGCGCGGCGGCGGCGAAGTGCCAGCTGGCGTGAGAGCCAGATGAGGGCGAGCCCGAACGCCAGCGCGGCCACTCTTGCCGCATCGGGCACGCCGGGCGGCAGCACACCGTGGACAAAGTCGTAGCGATTGGCGAATTCAGGCGTGAGCGCCGAGACGATGCCGATCGCACCCACCGCGGCCGCTGCCCACGCGAGAATGGACTCGCCACGAAGATGTTGGCGCACGTTCCGAGAGTAGCTCGCTGGGCGGATTACTGCGAGCTAGGCAGGCGGCCTGGAGGCTTCCCGCGGCTGTTTCTCCACGAGCCGCAGGCGATGCTCGAGCTGCGCGACGCGGAGCTCGAGCTCGTCCCATTCGTCGCGAGTCACGAGACCGAGCTCGCGCAGGGCCCCATGCAGCGTCGCCCCGGCACGCTCGCCCACTCGTACTGCATCCCCCCGCCACCGCGCGGTCGCCTCGTCGATCCAGGCCCGCGCGTCCTCCTTGCTCATGCCGCCACGGCGGGCCAGCGACTCGGCCAGCTCGTCGGCGCGCTCGGCCGTCAGAGCAACCGCGCCGAGACCCGCCAGGAAGAGGCGTCTAACGGGCTCGTCCATGTGGCCGGGCCCGGCGGCGCTGTCGGCGACGTTCTCGTTTCGCTTGTGCCGCAGCCGCGGTGGCGCCGTCGACGGCGGCCGGCCGCGCAAGCTCAGGGGCCGGCTCGGCCGCGGCGGCCTCGGCGGCGGGCTCGAGGGTTGCCTCCGCGCCGGCCTTGCCAACGATGACGTCCTTGCGGCGCGCGTACTCCGGCTCGCGTTCCTTCAAGATCGTGAGCAACGGGGCTGCAATGAAGATCGACGAGTACGCACCTGACGCGATGCCCACGATCAGCGCAAAGGCGAAGTCCTTCAAGGTGGCGCCGCCGAAGAGGAACAGGGCACCGACCGGGAGCAACGTGATGAAGGACGTGGCGAGCGAGCGCCTGATCGTCTCCCAGAGCGAGACGTTCGCGATCGTCGCGAACGACGACCTACGCATGATCGGGATGTTCTCCCGGATGCGGTCGAAGATGATGATCGTGTCGTAGATCGAGTAGCCGAGCACGGTCAGGATGGCCGCCACGGTCGAGCTCGTCACCTCGCGGCCAACCAGCGCGTAGATGCCGACGCAGATGAGGACGTCGTGCAGCATCGCGACGATCACCGGGCCGGAGAACTTGAGATCGAAGCGGATCGAGATGTAGAGCACGACCAGCAGGAGCGAGACGATGATGGCGAGGATCGCCGACCTCGCGATCTGGCGGCCGAAGCTCGAGGAAACGGTCGTGGCTCCCGGCGCCGTCGTCTGCAGCCGATCCGCCAATGCACGCGTGACCTGGGTCAGCTTGTCGCCGCTCAGGGCCTTGGTACGAATCTGGAAGCTCTTGTACGCGTCGCCTCCGATGGCCTTCCCGCGACCCTGGATGACGGCGTCGGCATAGCCCTGTGCCGACATCACCGAGCGGACGTCGCCGGTGGTATGCGCCGCCGGCGTCTTGAACGTCAGCTGCGAGCCGCCCTTGAAGTCGATGCCGAGGTTGAGCCCGCGCACACCCAGGGCGGCGGCGCCCATGGCCAGGATCGCGCCCGAGATCGCGAACCAGAGATAACGGCGGCGCATGAAGTCGATCTGCAGCCACTTCGCCGTCTGCTGGCCCTGGGCACCCATGAACCGCGGGTTGTTGAACCAGGCGAAGCCGGCCAGCATGCCGAGCATCGCCCGCGTCGCCGCAACCGCGGTGACCAGCGAGATGACCGTTCCGATCAAGAGCAGGAGGGCGAAGCCCTTCACCTGGGCGGTCGCGACAGCAAAGAGCACGAGCGCCGTGATCGCGGTGACGACGTTCGCATCGAGGATCGTGTGGAAGCCCTTCGAGTACCCGGCCGCGATCGCCGCGCGCACAGACTTGCCGGCGCGCACTTCTTCCTTGATGCGTTCGAACACGACGACGTTCGCGTCCGCGGCGACACCGATTGTCAGGATCATTCCCGCGAAGCCCGGCAAAGTCAGCGTGACGTGGAAGAGCAAGATCGCCGCGTAGAGGAAGGCGGCATAGATGCCGAGCCCGATCACCGCGACGAGCCCGAGAAAACGGTAGAGCAGGAGCAGGAAGAGAGCGACGACCAGCAGGCCGACCAGGGCTGCCTTCTTCGCCTGGTTGAGGGAGTCCTTGCCGAGCGTCGCCGATACGTCTGTTCGTTCGGCGGTCTCGAACTTCACCGGCAGCGCACCCGTCTGGAGGACGAGGGCGAGGCGCTTGGCGTCACCGAGCCCGCCGCCCCGACCCATGTCGATCTGGGCACCGTTGTCACCGGGAATGCCGTCCGGATTGCGGACGAAGTCGATGTACGGGACCGACTGAATCTCGCGGTCGAGGACGATCGCGAAGTGCTGCGCGCAGCGCTGCACCGACTGCGGGTCACGCTGGCCCTGGCAGACGAGCGCGCCACGATTGGCCTCGCGACGCGTGATCGTGTGGAAGATCTTCTTCCCTTTGCCCGTGAACTGCATGAGCACGACCGGCCCGCCCGACTGCGGGTCGATATCCGCGCGCGTCCCGGAGAGCTGGAGCTCCCGGCCCGTCATTTCCGGAATCGGGCTCGCGGGGTTGTCGCTGTGCTTGAGGAGGTAGAAGACCCTCGAGGACGTCGGCTGCTGGCTGGAGAGACAGTTCCCCGATGCGACCAGACAGCTGACCACCACCGTGTTGGCGGGAACCTTGAGGATCTTCCAGTCGCTCGGGATGTGCTTGTCTAGGCCGCCCGTGGCCTTCGGCTTCTGCACGACGTCGGTCGAGAGCAGTGCGTCCTTCGTCGGCTCGGGCCCCGCCTTGACGACCTTCTGGGGGTTGAACAGGTACCACTGCGACGCCTGTCCCTTACCGGCGAGGGTTTGAGTGGCAGGCGCTGACAGGAGCCCGTAGAGACTGCCGGTCGCCACCGGCACCTGCGCGAGACCGCTCACCGACGGACCGGTGAGGTCGGCCTCGAAGTCGTAGAACTCGAGCACCGCCGTCTTACCGATCAGCTTCGCGGCAGTGGCTGGATCATGGACGCCCGCGAGCTGGATCACGATCTGGTTCGAGCCTTGCTTGCGGATCTCGGGCTCGGAGACGCCGAGCTTGTCGATCCGGTTCCGCATGATCGAGATCGACCGGTCGAGGTCTTCGCTCGTGAGCTTGTGTCCCTTCGGAGGAACCGCTTTCAGCACGACCTCGAGCCCTCCCTGCAGATCGAGCCCGAGCGTTGCCTTCCGGTGAGCAGGCGACCCTGGGATCACCAGCAGCGCCACACCCGCAAGCGCCGCGACGATGCAGCTGAGGAGGATGAGGTGCTTACGCCGGTCCGACATTCAGTGCTCCACTAGCTCCACTAGTTAGTCCCGCCGAAGGGTAGCCGCGCTCTGCTCCTCCGGCTCCTCGACCTCCTCGCTCTCCTCTGGCTCCTCGAGCTCACCGTGTTCCACGTCTTCGCTGACGATCCCGGCGACGGCCCGTTTGGCTACGCGCACCTCGATGCCATCGGCGATCTCCAGCCGTATCTCGTCGTCCCCGACCTCGGTGATGGTGCCGTAGAGCCCACCGGCTGTGACGATCTCCTTCCCTACCTCGAGGCCGTCGATCACCTTCTGAGCCTGGACCTGGCGCCGGCGTTGTGGCCGGATCAGCAACAGCCACATCAGGGCGAGCAGGGCGAGAATGATGATGAAACCTTGCACTGAGCCTCCTCAGACGGCAGCGGCGGCGAGCCGGTCCAGCGCCGCGGCTTTGTATGCCGCGAACCGGCCTGCCGCGACCGCCACCCGTGCGTTTGCGGTCAATTCGAGGATGAATCGTAGATTGTGGAGGCTCAGCAGGCGTAGACCCAGCAGCTCCTGCTGGTTGACGAGGTGCCGCAGATAGGCACGGCTAAAGCGGCGGCAGGCCGGACAGGGGCAGTCCTCGTCGAGCGGCGCGGGATCCCGGGCAAAGCGGGCATTGCGGAGGTTGAGCCTTCCCTCCCAGGTAAGGGCACTGCCGGTACGGGCTGTTCTGGTCGGGAGGACGCAATCAAACATGTCGACGCCGCGCTCGATCACCTCCAGAACGCCCTCCGGATCGCCGATGCCCATGAAGTAGCGAGGGCTGTCGGCCGGCATGAGCTCGGCAGCCCAGGCGGTCGTCTCGAACATCACGTCCCGGTCCTCGCCGACGGAAAGCCCACCGAGGGCATATCCGTCGAAGCCGAGCTCCGCGAGCTCGGCGATCGAGCGGCGCCGAAGCTCCTCGTCCGAGGCGCCCTGCGCGATCCCGAACAGGAGCTGGCCGCTGCGCGGTGCCAGGCGCTGGCGCTTCGCCCAGAGCGTCGTCCGGCCGACGGCCAGCGCGAGCTCCGAGCGGTCTGCGTCCGAAGGCAGGCAGACGTCCAAGCACATCGCAATGTCCGAGCCGAGCTGCGCCTGGATTCCCGCGACCGACTCCGGGGTGAACCGGGCGAGCGCGCCGTCGTAGACGGAGCGGAAGGTCACGCCGTCGTCGTCGACCTCGGCGATCGTGTCGCGGAGCGAGAAGACCTGGAACCCCCCGGAGTCGGTCAGGATCGGTTCGTCCCAGGCCATGAAGCGGTGCAGTCCGCCGAGTTCGGCGATCACGTCTTCGCCCGGGCGAAAGTGCAGGTGATACGTGTTGCCGAGGAGGATCGTGGCGCCGAGCTCGCGCAGCTCGTCCGGGTCGACCGTCTTGACCGTTGCCTTCGTTCCGACCGGCATGAAGGCGGGCGTCGGCACGTCGCCGTGCGCCGTTCGCAACATTCCGGTCCGAGCTGCCCCGTCGGTCGCGGTGACGGAGAACGTCTCCATCGAGACAGCGTCGCAGACAGGTCCGGCGCCAGGCATGTGACGTGTCCCCTAGGGACGAAGCGGCCGCTCGTAGAGGCTCAGCCGTAGCGCTCTGACGTGATCGACGAGATCGCCCCGGTGCTCGAAGCCGAGGCCCTCGTAGTACGTCCGAATCCTCGGGTCGTCGCACAGACAATCGAGGCGGAGGAAGTCGCGGCCGAGGTCGGTCGCGCGCCCGCCGGCCCAGTCGACGACGGCAGCGCCGATTCCTCGACCTGCTCGATCCCTTCGCACCGCAAGCTTGTGGACGTAGAGCGCATCGGGTGAACGCTCGCCCCAATACGCTGGATCCTCGCCGAGCAGGGTCACTGTGGCCACGGCCTCCCCGTCGACCTCCG
>UEXU01000315.1_pt1 | contig 15650 bp, 15 predicted proteins | sample 4301121 | NCBI WGS metagenome assembly UEXU01 (sample SAMEA4773174, study PRJEB27434) | metagenome | biome: 2259; feature: agricultural soil; material: soil | place: USA | collected 2014-09 | depth 0.25 m
ACCGCGAGGAGATCTACGACATCCTCGACCAGATGCGGGCGACGATTCCCGAGGAGATCAAGCAGGCGCGCTGGATCGTGAAGGAGCGCCAGGAGATGCTGGCCGAGGCGAAGCGCGAGACCGATCGGCTGCTCGGCGAGGCGCGTGAGCAGGCTGTGCGCGAGGCGTCCCAGACCGAGATCGTCAAGATCGCAGAGCGCCAGGCTCAGGACATCGTCGACGATGCGAGGCGACAGGCGCGCGAGACCAGGCTCGAGATGGAGGACTGGGCCGATTCGATCCTGTCCACGCTCGAGGTCAACCTGGAGAAGTTCCTGACCGCGGTCAAGCGTGGGCGCGAGCGGCTCCACGAGCGCTCCCAGGAGACGGTCGTCGCCGGCGTCGGCGCACCGGGCTCCAACGACGAGTATCCGCTCGAAGGCTGACGGCCGTTCGGCGTGAAGGCGGCGCCCCCGGGCGCGGCCGAAGTCCGTCGCTTGTCCGTTGCGGACGGTCAGGCCTACGCCATCGCGGACGGCTGTGGAAGAAAAGTCACACTCTCGGCACGAACTACGGGCCCATGACGGGCGTGCCCCGAAGACCCGGGGTCTGACCCCGTTGTTCTAGCCAGACCCCGATGTTCTAGCCGTGACCGCTGGCGCCGTCACCTAGGCTGCGGCAGGTTCGCGTCCGAGCTCGGCGCACACGGCCTCCGACGTCTCGACGAAGGCGCTCGCTGCCGAGGTCCGGTAGCGGTCCCGATGCCATGCGAGGGCGATCAGGCGCGGCGCCACCTTGGGCAGCTCGATGAGCCGCGTCGTCTCGTCTGCCGGATCCATGGTGAGCCTGGGGACGAGCGCGCTCCCCACACCGGATGCGACCAGCGCCTGCACCGTCTGGTTGTGATCCGACCGGAAAACGAACCGGAGCGGCCTCCGGAAGCTCGCCACCACCTGTGCCAAGGTGCGGCAGTTCTTGTGCACGATCAGATCGAGCTCCGCGATCTCGCGCGTGGACGGAGGAATGTCGCGCCCGGCCAGCTCCGAATCTGCCGGGACGACGAGGACGTACGGGTCGCGCAGCAATTCGACCGATTCGAACGGCCCGTCGACGAGGGGAAGGTCGGCGAAGGTCAGGTCGAGATCGCCGCGCTCGACCAGAGCGAGCAGCCCCTCGTCGTCCGCGGACTCCGTCAGCGTCACCTTCACCTGCGGCCAAGAGCTGACGAACCGGCGCATCACCTCGGGCAGGATCCGCTGGCCGACACTCTGGAAGACACCGACCCGCAGGGTTCCGGCCTGCCCGTCGGCCAACGCCGTCAGGTCGGCCTGGGCGGCCGACACCCGGGCGGCAATCGCGTCCGCGTGAGTCAGGAGCAGGCGCCCGGCCTCGGTCAACGAGACGGGCTTCGGTCCCCCAGGGCGCTCGACCAGACGCAGTCCGACGATCCGCTCCAGTGCCGCGATCTGTTGACTGACGGCCGACTGCGTGTAGCCGAGCGAGGTCGCCGCCTTACCGAACGAGCCTTCGCGCGCAACGGCTTCCAGAGCGAGGAAATGACGAAGCTCGAGCCCGAGCCAATTATCAGACTCCATAATGGACGGACATCGTAACTCGATTTGCCCTAATGGTGTCGGCCAGCCGATGATAAGGTCATGACCGCCGCGTTCGCACGCCGGTCGCCCGTGGCGGTTGGTCTCGCGCTGGCGACCGTCTACCTCGTCTGGGGATCGACCTATCTGGCGATCCGCATCACCGATCGCACGATGCCGCCCTTCCTCATGTCCTCCGCCCGGTTCTTGTTCGCGGGCGCGGCGCTCTATGCCTTTGCCTCGCGCGGGCAGCCTCGACCGACAGTGCGGCAGTGGGGCTCGGCCGCGATTGTCGGCGCGGCACTCCTCCTCGTCGGAAACGGTGGTGTCGCCTGGGCTGAAACGCGCGTGGAGTCGGGGCTTGCCGCCCTCATCGTCGCCATCATCCCGCTCTGGATCGCCTTGATGGACCGGGTCTTCTTCGGACGGCGTCTGTCGACCTCGGCCATCGTTGGGCTCGTGATCGGGTTCGCCGGCGTCGCGCTGCTGGCGCGGCCAGGCGGCGGCACCAATGTCGGCGCCACGCTCGCGCTGCTCTTCGCGACGACGGGGTGGGCCGCAGGCTCGCTCTACGCCCGCGGCGCACGCCTACCCGAAAGCACGCTGCTGGCGGCGTCGATGCAGATGCTGGCGGCGAGTCTCTTCCTCGCGATCACAGGATTCGCGAGCGGCGAGACGAGCGGGATTCACGCTGACTCGTTCGCAGCGAGACCTGTGCTCGCGTTCGTCTATCTCGTAGTCGTGGGCTCGCTGATCGCGTTCTCGGCCTACGCCTGGCTGCTCAAGAACGTGCGCATCTCCCTCGTCGCGACCTATCCGTTCGTCAACCCCGTGGTCGCGGTCGCGTTGGGGACGCTGTTCCTCAACGAAGCGATTCGCTGGACAACGGTCGTTGCCGGAGCGGCCATCGTGGTCGCAGTCGCCTTGATCGTGACCGCGCGCACCCCGGCGCCGAAACCGGTCGTCGTCGAGCCTCGCGAACCACTCAGGGCCGCCGCTTAGCTCGCGGTCAGGGCGCTACCCTGACCCGCATGAGGAGCTTCAACCTGCGTCAGGTCAGGCTCCGCTCGGGGGAGGAGTATCGCGACGAGATCGAGCTGGAGCTGGAGCCGTTCGAGCTCGGTGGAGAGCGCTATCTGCCCGTGCCCGAGACCGTGCCGGCAGAGCTCGCAATGACGAGGGCGAGCACCGGTACCGTCTTCGAGCTCGGTCTCACGACCAGGCTGCACGGTCCCTGTTATCGGTGTCTTGGCGACGCCGTGCTCGAGATCCCGATCGCGGCCCGGGAGTACCAGGCGACGAACCCGGATGACTCTGACGAGCTCAGGAATCCCTACCTTCGGGACGGCAACCTGGATCTCTCCGCCTGGGCGCGGGATGCGGTCGCGCTTGCCCTGCCGGACAAGATCCTCTGCCGGGCGGACTGCGCCGGGCTGTGCCCCGTGTGCGGCAAGAACCTCAACGAGGAGCCGCACGAGCACGAAGATGATGCGACCGATTCGCGCTGGTCTGCGCTCGAACGGCTGCGCGAAAAGCTCTAGCCCAACCGACTGCGAAACGGCCGGGAGTCGCTTCGCGTCGCTACACTCCTCCGTCCGATGGCCGTCCCGAAGAAAAAGACCTCGAAGGCTCGCCGAGACAAGCGCCGCGCCCAGCACAAGATCGAGTCGCCGCGCCTGAACCTCTGCCCTCAGTGTGGCCAGCCCAAGCGGCCGCACCGGGCCTGCCCGACCTGTCACACGTATCGCGGCCGCGACGTCGAGCCGCTCCGCACACCGGCCCCCTGATCCCGTGATCCGGGTCGCCGTGGACGCCATGGGGGGCGACCGCGGGCCCGACGAGACGGTCGCGGGCGCGCTTGCCGCCGCAGCGGACGGCATCGTCCCGATCCTCGTCGGGCCCGAGAGTCTTGACACGCGTGGGCTCGAGCTGATCGAGGCACCCGACGTGATCGCGATGGACGAGAAGCCGGCCGACGCGGTGCGCGCAAAGCCGTCGAGCTCGCTCGTCGTCGGCTGCCGGGCGGTCGGAGAGGGGAGGGCCGACGCCGTCATCTCGGCCGGCAACACGGGTGCGATGCTGGCTGCCTCGCTGCTCGAGCTCCGGCGCCTTCCTGCGGTTCGCCGCCCGGCGATCGCAGTCACGATCCCCGCGCGACGTAAGCCGACTGTGTTGCTCGATTCCGGCGCCAATGCCGACGCGCGGGCCGAGGACCTCCTCCAGTTCGCCCACATGGGCGCCGTCTTCGCCGAGGAGATCCTCGGCGTCCGCGATCCGCTGATCCGCCTGCTCTCGATCGGCGAGGAGCCCGAGAAGGGGAGCCGGCTCACGCTCGAGGCTCACGCGCTTCTCGCAGCCACCGATCTCAACTTCGGCGGCAACACAGAAGGACGCGATCTCCTCGACGGCACAGCGGACGTGGTGGTCACCGACGGCTTTACCGGCAATGTTGCGCTGAAGCTCCTCGAAGGGACGATCAGGAGCGTGCTCGATGCGTTCCGGGAAGAGATCACCGCGACGACGACGGGCAAGCTCGGGGGTCTCATGATCCGTCCGGCAGCGCGGCGTCTGCGCAAGCGTCTCGACCCCGACACGTACGGCGGCGCCTACCTCCTCGGACTCCGGGGACTCGCAGTGATCGCACACGGGAACTCATCCCGGCAGGCAATCACGAACGCGATCCGGCTCGCAGCGCGGGGAGTCGAGCACGATGTGGTCGGTCGGCTCGCACAGCGTCTCGGTGAACCCATGTTAGAGTCGGCCACCCCAACCACCCAAACCACTACGTGAGGTGACATGGCTGCGTCGCGCGAAGAAGTTTTCGAGCGAGTCAAGGAGGTCTTGACCGAACAGCTCGGCGTCGAAGAAGGCGACATCACAGAGGAGGCTTCGTTCCAGGAAGACCTCGACGCGGATTCACTCGACCTCGTCGAGCTGATCATGGAGCTCGAGGATCAGTTCGGGATCAAGATCTCAGATGAGGACGCACAAAAGATCCAGACCGTCGGCCAGGCTGTCGACTACGTCTCCTCGCACCAGTAGCACCCCACCAGGGGTCGCCGAGCTCGGAAAGCTGATCACCGGGCTGCCCGAGTCCCGTGCGCTTCAGGTCTACACACATGCGTCCTGGGCGGCGGACCGGGCCGAGTCGTACGAACGGTTGGAGTTCCTCGGCGACAGCGTGCTCGAGCTCGCGGTGGCACGCGCTCTGTTCGAGCGCTATCCCGACTTCACGGAGGGCCGGCTCGCCAAGGTCCGCTCGCACGTCGTCTCCCGCGCGAGCTGCGCGGTCGTTGCGCGCCAACTCGACCTCGGCCACCGGCTCGTCGAGCGAGGATCGGACATTCCTACCGACGAGCTCGACCGCCTGTCACGAAATCGCAACGTCCTTGCTGCTCTGCTCGAGGCCGCGCTCGCGGCGCTCTTCCTCGAGCACGGCTTCGAGAAGATCGAGCAGCCGATCGTGAGGGCCTTCGAGGGCAGGATCGAGTATGCGCTCAACAGCCACGTCGACTACAAGACCGAGCTGCAGGAAGCGCTCGCGAGGCGCGGACAGTCGGTCGGCTATGCGGTGCTCGAGGTCGAAGGGCCACCACACGACCGGCGCTTCACCTGCGCGGCGGTGATCGATGGCGAGCAGTTCGGCGTCGGCTCGGGCGAGTCGAAGAAATCGGCGGAGCAGGAGGCCGCGAAAGGCGCTCTCGCGAAGCTCGGCGTCGAGGTGTCGACGGAATAACCCTCCGGCTTCCAACGTCGGCGGCGTCCGCGCCGCCGGGTAGCTTTCCGGGCGCGTGAACCTACGCGCTATCAAGCTGCGCGGCTTCAAGTCGTTCCCCGAGCCGATCGAGGTGCGGCTGGAGCCCGGCGTCGCCGTGGTCGTCGGGCCGAACGGATCCGGCAAGTCCAACGTCTCCGATGCGATCGTCTGGGCAGCCGGATCGCTGGCGCCCTCGGAGCTCAGGGCCGAGAAGCCTGACGACGTCCTCTTCGCCGGAGGCGGCGGCCGTCCCCCGGGGGACTTTTGCGAGGTCGAGCTCCTATTCGACAACCCGGGCGGCGCCGGGCGGCTGCCCTACTCCGAGCTCTCGGTTGCGCGGCGACTTCATCGCGGCGGTGAGGGGCAATACCTGCTCAACCGCAACGCCGTCCGCCGGATCGATCTCGTCGAGCTGCTGGCCGACCTTGGCCTTGGCGGCGGGATGCACTCGATCATCGGGCAGGGCCGCGTGGAGGAGATCCTTGCGTCGAAGCCCGAGGAACGGCGGGAGCTGCTCGAGGAGGCCGCGGGACTGGGCCGCTTCAAACGCCGCAAGCACCGCGCCGAGCTGAAGCTGGCCCGCGTCGTGATCCAGGTGGAGCGCGCACGCGACGTCGAGGCGGAGGTGAAGAAGCGGTTACGGCCGCTAGCGCTCCAGGCGACCGCGGCCGAACGGGCAGAGAAGCTTCGCGGCGAGATCGCGTCTCTGCAGGCGCGTGTGGCCGAGCTCGACCTGGCGCATCTGCAAGGACGGCTCGAAGAAGGTGAAGGGCGGCGAACGGCCGCGGTGCTGGCGCGCAAGCATGCGGACGAACGACTCGACTCGTTGCTCGAGGAGCGGCGGCGGGCCGAGGAGGAGCTCGCCGATGCTGCCGGGCGTCGCGAAGAAGCGACCGCAACCCTGTATCGCCTGCGCAGCGCACGTGAACGACTTGAACTGCGACGGGAGAACGCGGAGATGTTTGCGGAGCGTCTGCGCGCCGAGCTCGCCCGGCCGCGGCGTGTGCTCGACGCGCGCGTCCGCGCAGAGCGCGAGAGCCTGCGAGAACAAGCGCGGCTCGCGCGGGAACGACTCCAGGCGCTCGAGCGTGTGCTCGCCGAGCGGGAGGGTCTTCCACCGGCGGCTCGTGCGCTCGCGGAGGAGGGCGAGCGTCTCGCCCTCTCGGTCCTCGACGTCGAGGAGGGAGGCGAACGGGCGGTCGCCGCAGCGCTCGGACACCGTGCCTCCGCTCTGGTTGCAAGCGACGCGCGCGAAGCGCTTGCGCTGGCCGAGCGAGCACGAGCGGCCGGGCTCGGCAGTCTCGTCGTCCTCACCCGCGACCCGCGCGAGCTCGTGCGCGAGCTCCCTGTCGTCCCCAAACAGGAGCTCCTGCAGTCGCGCGTCCCCGCAGTCACTCCCGAAGGGTTCGGGTACGACCCGCAGCGCGGCGAGCTGTGGTTCTCGGGGGAGACCGCCGAGGCCGTCTGGCTCGAGCTCGAGGCTCGCCGCCGGGCACTCCTGGCCGAGGTCGAGGCACTCGAGCGGCGGATCGCCGAGCCGGTTCCCGAGACCGCATACACAGAGGCGCACGATCCGCACACGCTTGCCCTTGCACGTCTAACCGAGCGACTCGTCGAGACCCTTGCCGGAGTCGTCGCCGACCGCTTCGAGGCACCGCTCCGTGCCCGCGCCGACGCAGGCTCGATGCGAACCGGCGCTCTGGCGGAGGAGCTGAGACGGCTCGGCGCCGAAGAGGTCGAGGCCCGCCGTGCGGCCGCCGACGCGGGCGAGCGCTTGAGCGGCGTCGACGTCGAGCGTGCCCGGATCGAGGCCGAGGTCGACGAGGCCCGGCGGCGGCTGGAGGCTGCTGCCATCGACCCGGCCGAGGGCGACGATCGTGACGATCTGACGGAGCGCATCGAGCGGCTCGAACGCCGGCGCGAGACCCTCGGGCAGGTGAACCCCTTGGCGAAGCAGGAGTACGACCAGGAGAAGGAACGACTGGTCGAGCTCTCGACGCAACGTGCTGATCTCGAGCAAAGTCTCACGGAGCTGGAGAGCCTGCGCGACGACCTCGCGCGCACGGTCGAAGAACGATTCGCGGAGACGTTCTCCACGGTGCAGGAGAATTTCGCAGAGGTCGCGTCGACGCTGTTCCCCGGTGGGGAAGGCCGGCTGCGCCTCACCGAGCCGGACGAGGAGGAAGAACAGCCGGGGATCGAGGTCGAGCTTCGTCCCGCAGGCAAGAAGGTGACGAGGCTCTCGCTCCTCTCCGGCGGCGAGAAGGCGCTCGGAGCGATCTCGTTCCTGTTCGCGCTCTTCCTCGCGCGACCGTGCCCCTTCTACCTGCTAGACGAGGTCGAGGCAGCGCTCGACGACACGAACATCGGCCGCTTCGTCGAGTTGCTCCGGCGCTACGCCGATCGCGCACAGTTCATCGTGATCACGCATCAGAAGAGAACGATGGAGGCCGCAGACATCCTCTACGGCGTGACGATGGGCCGCGACGGCGTCTCGCAGATCGTGTCGAGACGGCTTCCGCGCGAAGAAGTCGCCGCCGTCGCGTAGCCATGTCCTAGGGACAGTCCCTTGGACATGTCCCGCTAGCGTTCGACTTCATGCCGCGATCCTGGAGTGAGCTACTCGGCGAGGAGAATGCGCAACCCGAGACGGACGTGGAACGCGCCGGACTGTTCTCGCGGCTGCGGGAATCGCTGACGAAGAGCCGCAGGGCTCTGACGGCTGAGCTCGCGTCGGCAGCGTTCGATCCTGGCGACGAAACTGCCTGGGAGCGACTCGAGGAAGCGCTCATCCGCGCCGATGTCGGTGTTCGCGCGACTGCTGAGCTCGTGCAGCGGCTCGAGGCGCGCCAGGAGCTGAGCGATTTGAGCGGGGCGCTCGCGGAAGAGATCGCTTCCCTCCTCGGTGATCCCGGGACGTTGAACGTGCGGGCAAGCCCGAGCCTCATCCTGGTCGTCGGCGTCAACGGCACGGGGAAGACGACGACGATCGGAAAGCTCGCCGAGCGTCTGCGCCAGCATGGCCATGCCGTTGTGCTGGGCGCCGCGGACACGTTTCGAGCTGCGGCCGAGGAGCAACTGGAGATCTGGGCCGATCGCGCCGGCGCCGCCTTCGTCGGCGGCGAGCGTGGGGCCGACCCTGCGTCGGTCGCGTACGACGCGATCGAGAAGGCGATGCAGGACGGGCGCGATGTGGTCATCGTCGACACCGCCGGCCGGCTGCACACACAGGCCAACCTGATGCAGGAGCTCGTCAAGGTCCGGCGCGTGATCGAGGGCAAGCTGGCCGGCGCACCGCACGAGACGCTGCTCGTCGTCGACGCAACCACAGGGCAGAACGGAGTCCAGCAGGCCAGGCTGTTCGGGGAAGCGGTCGGTGTCACCGGCGTGGCGCTGACGAAGCTCGACGGCAGCGCGAAGGGCGGCATCGCCGTGGCGATTGCGTACGAGCTCGAGTTACCGGTCAAGCTGATCGGCGTCGGCGAGGCTCTAGAAGACCTCCGGCCGTTCGATCCAGACGATTTCGCGAGGGCGCTTGTCGGTGTCACCTAGTCGGTGGTTTGGACGGACGCGCGGGCGAAGCCCGCACGTCCTCTAAGCGACAGCGCGAGCGCTGTCGCGGGACCCAGAGGACTTCGCTCGTGCGCTTGTTACCTAGGACCGCTCGACCGCGAACGCGATGTTCACCGTCGTGCGGTACATGCTGATGTGATCGCCTTCGACCTCCGCGCTCATCGACACGACATGAGCGCCGGAGATCCCGCGCAGCGTCTTCGCCGCTTCCTGAACGGCCGCATCGGCTGCCTTCGCGAAGCTTTCCGGTGACGAGCCGATGATGGTGACGACCTTCGCTACATCAGCCATTCCCATCCTCCTTCGGTCGGGTCTCGGATTCTGACGCACCTTCGACGGCCTGGCTGATCGCTTGAACTTCTGGACGAGTCGGAGTACCTTCGTCTCCTGTGGCTGAGGCAGGCACGCCGGAATACGAGAAGCTTCTCGCCTTCCTGAAGAGGGTGGCGAAGGATCCGGCTGCCCACGCAACCTGGGCGGAGGGCGGCGCCAGGGCACTGCTGGACAAGGAAGGCGGAGGGCTGCACCCCGAACATAAGAAAGTGCTCGAGGTCGGTGACTGCGCCGAGATCTGCGCGACGCTGCACATGGAGACCGAGGCCGACGTGACCGCGCAGCAGCTTGCCCACATCGGACCGTGCTGGGTCCTCGTCGGGTAGTACGACAGCAGCTGTAGAGCGCTCAGGGTCACTCACGGTCGTCGGGACCGGGATCCGCGCCGGTGCGCACCTGACATTCGAGGCGAGAGCAGCCTTCGAGCACGCGAGCGCGGCGTTCTACCTCGTCACCGATCCGGTTGCGGCGAACGTGCTGGAAGAGCTCAATCCTTCCGCGCGCTCACTCTACGGACACTACGAACAAGGGGTCGATCGACGCGTGGCCTATGACGGGATGAAGGCGATGCTGCTGGCCGAGGTCCGCGCGGGACACTCAGTCTGCGCCGCGTTCTACGGCCATCCCGGGATCTTCGTCTCGCCGTCGCACGAAGCGATCTGGCAGGCTCGCGCAGAAGGATTTCACGCCCAGATGCTTCCGGCCGTGTCGGCCGAGGACTGCCTCTTCGCCGATCTCGGTGTCGATCCGGGTGCCACGGGTTGCCAGAGCTACGAGGCGACCGACTTCCTGCTCAGACATCGAACGGTCGATCCAACGGCGGCGCTGATCCTCTGGCAGGTGAGCGTGATTGGCGCCCGGTTATACACGAGGGAGCCGCCGAAGGAACATCTCGACGTCCTGGCCGACTATCTGCTGCAGTGGTACGAGCCGAGCCATCCAGTGATCCTGTACGAGGCGTCGCCCTATCCGATTGCTCCAGCCTCGATCCATGAGCTGACGCTCGAGCAATTGCCTGACGCAGAGCCCACACCGCTCGCGACCCTCTACGTGCCGCCGATCGCCGCCCGAGCGGACGACCCTGAGATGGCGGCGCGTCTCCGTCTGAGCCTGGACTAGCTCCGGACTGCAGGATCACGCGCAAGGTCGCGCGCGTGTGCGGCCGAGGTGACGTTGCCTTTCCGCTCGAACAGCTCACACGCACGGTCGTAGGCGACAGTCGCTCCGGCGACATCGTCCGCCGCGGCCAGCACGGCACCGAGCGCTGCGTGCGCGCTGCCGATGAGATTGAGATCGTCGGTCTGTTCGGCAAGCGTCACGGCCTCCTCTGCCAACGCGCGCGCGCTGTCGACCTCGCCTGACCTGCACAGAAGCCGTGCGCGCGCTTCGCGCCAAAGGACTTGTGAGAGAACGTCCTCCGCGAGCGCGGTCTCCTGGCTCAGTTGCGCGTAGTGATCGGCCTCGGCGTCTTCGCCCTCGTCGACAAGAGCCCTGGCGAGCAGAGCCGCGTAGGTGGAGAGATTGCCGCGCTCACCGATCCTCTCCATCGTGTCGCACGCTGTGCGGAAGAAGGACGCCGCCGCGCCGGAGTCTCCCGCCAGCAGCTCGACCACGCCGGCGTCGTGCTCTGCGACCGCGAGCACGAGCGTGAGGCCCAGATCGAGAAGAATCCTCTGTGCCTCCGCCGCGAGCTCACGCGCCCGTTCGAACCGGCCTCGCATGGCCTCGAGGACCGCGAGCTCGCCGCGAATGATCGCGTCGAGACGGAGATCGTCCTCGTTCTCGTTTCGCACCGCTTCGCATTGCTCGATGGCGACGCTCACCGGGGTCGGGCCCCGGCGCGCGATTCGGACCTGGACCTGGAGAAGGCGCCAGCGGTGCGACGGCTGCGCATGCTCGAGAGCACGCTGCACGATCTCTGCACTCTCGGCCATTCGGCAGCGAATGAAGGTGACGTAGGCGTTGAGGGTGAGAGCGCGGCTGAGCCCCGCATCGTCGCCGGTGGCCACGAAGACGGCCGCAACTTCGTCGCTCAGGGCAAGAAACGGGTCGAGGGAGCCCTCCCAGGTGTGCAGCTTTGTCCACGCCGACTCGAGGGTCGAGCGCGCGCGAATTCGCACATCGTCGGCGGCCTCTGCCGCCCCGGTCGCCTCGTCCAGCACGCGTTGCGCTTCCACGAGCTCTCCGGCTCCGATCAGCGCCTCGCTGAGCTCGATCATCAGCCCGAGCTTCTCGGGGCCGTCGACGGGCTCGAGACGGAGTGCGCGTCCAAGAAGATTGGCGGCGGCAGGCGAATCGCCGCGGCCGAGCGCCCGACGTCCCGCGCTCGCGAGGAGATCGAAGGCGCGCTGGGCGAGCTCCCGCCCCGCCTCGCCGATCGGCCCGAGCTCGGCCCTGAGCCGGAAGGCCTGCTCCATGTGATAGCCGAGGATCTCGTCCAGCTCGCCGGCGCGGCCCGCTGCCGTGCGGGCAGCGTGGTTTGCGAATCGTTCATGCAGCTGTGAGCGAAGCTCCTTGGGGATGCCGGCGTACGCAGCATCGCGGATCAGGACGTGCTTGAACCGATAGGCGTCCTCGCGCCCCGGTCGAGCCGCGAGGAAATCCCGGCGCACGAGGCTCAACAGGACCGCATCGATTTCCGGATGTTCCTCCTCCGGCGAGAGCCGAAGAACGTTACGGCGGGTGAAGTCCTTTCCCGCGATGGCTGCCCTCTCGAGCACGGCCCGGTCCGCCGTCGGGAGACGGTCGAGTCTCGCTGCCAGGAGCGCGTTGATCGAGGGCGGGATTGCGTCCGGCGGCCCACCTTCGGCGAGCATCGCCGCCATCTGCTCGACGTAGAGGGGATTTCCCTCCGCGGCCTCGGTGATCCGTGCTCGTGCCGCCGAGTCGAGCGGCCACTCCTGCCCGATCTCCTCGAGCAGGGCTTCCGATTCCGCGTCCGTGAGTGGGCCGAGGTGGAGGCTGCTGCCGCTTGCGGAGCTCAACCAGCCCGGCCGCTCGTCGAGGAGCTCCGGTCGAGCCAGGCAGACGAGCAGGATCGGTGCGTCGTCCGTCCAACCGGCGAGGTACTCCAGCAGGTCCAGCAGCTTTGGCTCCGCCCAGTGGATGTCCTCGATGACAAGCACCAGCGGCTGCTCTCGAGCGACCTCTTCGAACATGCGCCGAACGGCCCAGAACATCTCGCCGCCCGGTGCGGTTGCCGGGGTCGCCCCGACCGCGCCAAGTACACGCTCGGCCACGAGCTTCGCGTCATCGGCGTCGCCCATCGCCTCTTGCACGCCGTCGTCGCCACCGAGCATCCCCACGATCCGGACCAACGGCCAGAACGTGATTCCGTTCCCGTACGGCAGGCACGGACCGGAGAGCACTCGCGCTCGCTCCCGGAGACCCGTGCACAGCTCGAGGGTCAGCCGAGACTTGCCGATGCCCGCGGGACCAAGGATCGTGACGAGCTGGCACGTACGACTCGCGACTGCGTCGTGGAAGGCTTCGCGCAGCGTGTTCAGCTCCCGTTCGCGGCCGACGAGCGGAGCGTCGAGCCGGCGTGCGTACGCCGACGCTCCTTGGATGACGGCGAGTACGTTCCAGGCCACGATCGGAACCGACTTGCCTTTCAGCGTCAGCGGGTCGCGTGGCTCGAGCACCGCCGCGTTCTCCACCAGCCGCCGCGTCGGTTCGCCGACGAGGATCTCGCCGGTCCGCGCGGCCTCCTCGAGGCGCTTCGCAACGTTGACCGGATCGCCGGTGACGAGCGTCTGACCGCCCGTGCCGTCCCCCGCGACGACCTCACCGGTGTTGATGCCAACGCGAATCCCGAGTCGCACGCCGAGCTCCCGTTCGAGCTCGCTGTTCAGCTCCGCGAGTGCGAGCCGGAAGTCCGTCGCCGCGCGCACCGCCCTCAGTGCGTCGTCCTCGTGCAGCTCAGGCAGGCCGAAGACGGCCATGACCGCGTCGCCGATGAACTTCTCGACCGTGCCGCCGTGGCTCTCCAGCACGGCGCCCATCGCCTCGAAGTAGCGTGACATCACACGGCGAAGCGACTCCGGGTCGAGCCGTTCCCCCAGAGGTGTCGACTCCGCGACATCTGCGAAGAGGACGGTGATCGTTCGCCGACTGACGGCCATGTCAGGAGTGTAGGACGCTGCCCGGGACGGGCCTAATTCCGGCTACGCAGATCGCGCAGGTACGGCGTCTGTGAGGCGTGCCAGTCGAGCCCGAGCGCGCGAAACTTTCGGTCTGCTTCGGCGATCAGGTCTTCATCGTGACGAGCGATGCCGAGAGCACGCAGCCTGAACGGCTCGAGGTAGCCAGTGCCACCCGGCCGGACATCGGACTCGAGCTTGCGTTCCGAGCGATCCTCGCTCACAGGCCGAAGTCTGTCCAACGGGATGCCGTAAGTACACTTCCGGGCCGTGTTCGACACCCTCTCAGACCGGCTGCAGACCGCCCTCGGTGACCTCCGTGGGCGCGGGAAGCTCGACGAGGAGGCGATCTCCCGGGCAATGCGTGAGATCCGGCTCGCGCTGCTCGAGGCCGACGTCAATTTCGAGGTGGTCAAGGACTTCGTCGCCCAGGTGCGCGAGCGTGCGCTCGGGCAGGAGGTGCTGAAGAGCCTCACGCCGGGTCAACAGGTCGTGAAGGCCGTTCACGAGGAGCTCACTGCGCTGATGGGCGCCGGCAGCTCGAAGCTCGCGTTCACCGGCCGCCCGCCGACTGTGATCCTGCTCGCCGGTCTCCAGGGCTCCGGCAAGACGACGGCCGCGGCCAAGCTGTCTCTGCTGCTGCGGAAGGAAGGGCGCCGGCCGGGCCTTGTCGCAGCGGATCTGCAGCGGCCTGCGGCGATCGACCAGCTCGAGCAGCTCGGTCGTCAGATTCAGATCCCGGTCTACCGAGAAGACAGCTCTGATCCGGTCGCAGTCGTGCGGAACGGCATCCGGCAGCTGTCAGACGAGGACGTCGACACGATCATCCTCGACACGGCCGGCCGCCTGCACGTCGACGAGGAGCTCATGGACGAGCTCGCGCGCGTGCGCGACGAAGCGAAGCCGGCGAATGTCCTGCTCGTCCTCGACGCGATGACGGGCCAGGAAGCGGTGAACGTGGCACTCGCGTTCCAGGAGCGAATCGCGTTCGACGGCGTGCTGATGACCAAGCTCGACGGCGATGCGCGTGGCGGCGCGGCTCTCTCGGTGAAGGCGGTCACAGGCCGGCCGATCAAGCTCATCTCCGTCGGCGAGAAGCTCGACCAGCTCGAGTACTTCCATCCCGACCGGATGGCGTCGCGGATCCTCGGCATGGGCGACGTCCTCACGCTGATCGAGCGTGCGGAGCAAGCAGTCGAAGCGGACGAGCAGAAGGAGCTCGAGGCGCGAATGCTGAAGGGCCAGTTCAGCTTCGACGACTTCCTGAAGAGCTACAAGATGATTCGCCGCATGGGGCCTCTCCAGGGCGTCTTGAAGATGATCCCCGGCGTCGGCAAGCAGCTCGACGGTCTCGACGACGTCGACGAGAAGCAGCTCGGCCGGGTGGAGGCGATCATCCTGTCGATGACGCCTCAGGAGCGCGCGCTGCCGCGCGTGCTCGACGGCTCACGCAGGAAACGGATCGCCGGTGGGTCCGGTACGACGGTCGAGGAGGTCAACCGGCTGCTCGTGGCGCGCAAGGAGATGGAGAAGCTCATGAAAGGCATGAGCAGAGGGAAGCTGCCCGACCTGGGCGCGCTCGCCGCCGGAGAAGCAGGCGCGCAGACAGAGGGCACTCAACGCACACGCAAGGCAACGAAGTCCAACAAGCGCAAGAAACGATCGAAGACACGGAGGTAGCGGTTTGGCTGTTCGCATGAGGTTGACGCGAGTCGGTTCGAAGAAGAATCCGGTGTACCGCGTCGTCGTGGCCGACTCGCGCTCGCCGCGCGACGGCAAGTTCATCGAGATCGTGGGGCGGTACAACCCGCAGCATGATCCGTCGCTGATCGAGTTCGACGAGGAGAAGGTGAAGGACTGGCTGGGCAAAGGCGCGTCGCCCTCCAATGCCGTGGCGAAGCTGCTGAAGGCAAAGAACCTCGGGTAGGTCCGCATGGCCGAGCTGCTCGAATTCCTGGCGCGGCGGCTCGTCGACGAGCCGGACGCCGTCCGGGTCGAGCAGGTCGAGGAGGACGACACGCTCGTCCTCAGGCTGCACGTCGCGCAGGACGACCTCGGCAAGGTGATCGGACGACAGGGCCGCATTGCTCGCGCGCTGCGGACAATCGTGCGTGCGGGAAGCATCCGGGAGCGTCGCCGCATCCAGCTCGAGATCGTCGATTGACCGCCGCCACCGTTCCGCGGGTCGCCGCGCTCTACGACGTGCACGGCAACCTGCCGGCACTCGACGCGGTGCTGGCCGAGCTCGAGGACGAGCTGATCCTGGTCGGCGGT
>UEXU01000453.1_pt1 | contig 15609 bp, 13 predicted proteins | sample 4301121 | NCBI WGS metagenome assembly UEXU01 (sample SAMEA4773174, study PRJEB27434) | metagenome | biome: 2259; feature: agricultural soil; material: soil | place: USA | collected 2014-09 | depth 0.25 m
CCGACCATCTACGACGCCGCGCTCGAGCACGCCGGCTGGCTGTTGAACCTGGAGCACCTCACGTACTTCGTTGCCGGGGCGCTGATGTGGTGGCCGGTCGTCCACGGGAGACTCTCCGACGGGGTCAAGGCTCTCTATCTCTTCATCGCGTTCGTCCTCGCGTCACCGCTCGGCCTGCTGCTCGCTCTGCTCCCGCGCCCGATCTACGACTTCTACAAGGACGCGCCGAGGCTCTGGGGAATCTCCGATCTGACCGACCAGCAGATCGCGGGCGTGACAATGGCGGTCGAGCAGGCGATCGTCTTCTTCGCACTGTTCGCGCACTACTTCGCGCGCTTCCTGCGAGCTGAGCAGATCTCAGGAGTCTTCAGCGAAAGCCCGAGATGAGCGCGCCGCCGCCGACGACCAACGCGGTCGCCAGGAGCAGCCGACGCCCGATGCGCTCGGAGCGGCGCAGGGCCAGCATCGAGATCAGCACGGCGAAGAGCGACTCGGTCGCGACGAGTGGAGCGACGACCGTCACGCGTCCGCGGTCGAAGGCTGAGTAGAGACAGCCGTAGCTGGCGCCATACACGAGCCCCGAGAGCAGAAAGGGCCGTGAAGCCCGCCGTAGTCGTTCGCCCGCATCTGACCGGAGAGCAACGATCAGCAGAATGACCAGCGTCGCCGAGAACAACGAGGCGCCGGCTGCGACGAAACCCGGAACGTCGTTACCACGGGCAGCCCAGCGCACAAGGTTGTCCCGCGCGGCGAAGAGCAGGGCGGCGCTCAGCGCCAGACCGACCCCCACCGAGACCAAAGCCGTCGGCCGCCCGCGCTCCCCTACCAGGAGCGTACCCCCGGTGACGACGAGCAGCGTCCCGACGACAAGCGCAGTGTGCAGCGGCTCGCCAAGGGCGCTGACGGCGATCGCGGCCGATAGGACCGGCGAGATCCCGACGAGAATCGCAGTCCGCGACGGACCGATCACGCCCACCGCACGCGTGAACAGGATCTGGCTGATCCCGGGCGCGAACAGACCGGTGACGAAGAACGGCCACGTGTCCCGCCACGTGAGACTCGACAGATCGTCGGTCGTGCCGGCGAGCAAGGCGCAGACGAGGAAGGCGATCAAGGTCGTGACGAGGGATGCCGCCTCCGCGTCGATCCCGGGGCCGAGCGCGAGCCGGATGGTGACGGCGAGCGCACCGAAGGACAGCGCCGCGCCCGCAGCGAGGAGGACGACCAAGTCGGGACGGCGAGATTCGAACTCGCGACCTTCGGCTCCCAAAGCCGACGCGCTAACCAGGCTGCGCCACGTCCCGCGCTACGGAGATTAGCGGCGGTTGGCGCCGGTGCCTTGTCGGTGATGCTGGGGAAGCCGGCGCGCAGTGCCGGCTGAGGCACTAGGTTCGCGCAATGGTCGAGCCGGTTCTCCGCCTCCCCGGCGAGCCCCATCTGCGACGTGCGGCCACCGGCTACGCAATGGTCGCTCTGGCAGCGACGCTGTTCGCGGTCAACGGCAGCGTCTCGAAGGTCATCCTCAAGTCGGGCATCACGGCCCAGCGCTTGGTCGAGGTCCGCTGCGCCGGCGCGCTGATCGGGCTCGTGCTGCTTGCCGCACTCACGCGACCAGCCTCCCTCCGACTGCAACTCTCAGATCTCCCGCTCCTCGTCGCGCTTGGAGTCGGGGGCCTTGCACTCGTGCAGTGGTCGTACTTCTACGCGATTACCCGACTCGACATCGGTATCGCCCTCCTGATCCAATTCGTCGGCCCGATCCTCGTAGCGCTCTGGGCACGGTTCGTCTTCGGTGAACGAGTTCGGCAGCGAATCTGGCTCGCGCTCGTCCTTGCGCTGTCGGGCCTCGCATTGATCGTCGAGGTCTGGCAAGGCGGCCGCCTCAGCAGAGCAGGCGTCGCCGCTGCCGCTCTGGCCGCAGTTACGTACGCGGCGTACATCCTCCTCGCCGAGCGAGGCGTAAGGAGAAGAGATCCGATCTCGGTCTCGGCGTGGGCCTTCCTGTTCGCGACAGTCTTCTGGTCGGTTCTCTCGCCGTGGTGGGATTACCCTGTTGGGCGCCTGGACGACAAGGTCTCGCTGCTTGGCCATCTCGCCTCGAGCCACCTGCCGGTCGCAGTCCTGATGGTCTGGATGATCGTCCTGGGAACGATCGTCCCTTACTTGCTCGTGATCGGCGCACTCAGCAGGATCAGCGCCACACGTGCCGGGATCGCGGGCATGCTCGAGCCCGTGGTAGCCATCGGGGTTGCCTGGGCCTGGCTCGGGGAGTCACTCGACGGACTTCAGTTGTCCGGTGCGGCCCTTACCCTCGCCGGCATCGGCCTCGCCCTGACTTCGCGTTAGGATCGCGGCTGCGCGTGTCGCCCATGCTCGCGAAAACCAGGATTTTCGTCGTGATCCTGCTCACCGCTGCGCTCGCCGGCACGGCGGCCGGTGCCCGAGCTCACGGTCTGTCGGGCTCCGAGGCCTCCCTCCTCCGGGCCATCAATCTCGCACGTGCCCAGCACCGAGTGCCGCCACTCCGCATCGATGTCCGGCTCACCCGCGCCGCTCGTGATCACTCTGCCGACATGCTGCGTCGCCAGTACTTTGCCCACGGCTCGGTCACAAGCCGTGCGCTCGGCGTCGGGGCCCGAGGACCTGTGTTCGGAGAGGATCTTGCCTGGGCGACCGATCTCACGCCTGGCTGGGTGGTTCAGCGCTGGCTCGCGAGCCCGAGGCACAGAGCCGTCATGTTGCGTCCCGGCTTCCGGCGGATCGGCATCGGCATCAGCTTCGGCACCTTCGCCGGCAACGGCGGCGCCGGAGTCGTCACCGCAGATTTCGCAGGCCGCTAGGCGGTTAGTCGGACTCCATCAGAACCCGAAGCTCCGAGAGCTTTTCGGCGCGAAGCTCGTCGCGCTCCCCGCGGTCGATGCGCTCGAGCAGACCCTCTACCAACGGCGCCAGCTCAGTCGGGTTGAACGGCTTCGTGACGTAGTCGACGCCGCCGATGTCGAGCCCGCGGGCGCGATCGCGGAACTCGGCCTTGGCTGTGAGAAAGATGATCGGGATGCTGCGCGTCCGCTCGTCCTCGAGCAGGCGCTCGGCGACCCGCCAACCGTCGAGGCCGGGAAGCATCACGTCGAGGAGGATCACGTCGGGCTCCTCGACCCGAGCCTTCTCCACACCGTCGAGGCCGTCGCCCGCCTCGACGACGGTCATTCCCTCCGCCTCGAGGTTGACCCGGCAGAGGAGCCGAATCGGGGCTTTGTCGTCGATCACGAGGACTTTGGTCATCCCAGCGCCTCTTCCCTCGCCGCGGGTAGCTCGAACGCAAAGCTCGAGCCCTCGCCTTCCGTCGAATCCACCCAGATCCGGCCACCCATCGCCGTCACGAGCTCCTTGGCGATGAACAGCCCAAGCCCGGTGCCGGCAGCACCGTCACGCGAGGCGGACTCGGCCCGGTAGAACTTCCTGAAGATGCGTTCCCTCTCGGCGGGAGGGATACCGATCCCCTGGTCGACCACCCTCACTTCGACGCTGTTCGCGTTCTGGCGCGCTCCGACGGTGACGGTTCCACCACCGGGTGAGTACTGCAGAGCATTCTCGACGAGGATGTTGAACACCTGACGCACCTTGTCCGCATCGGCTTCCACCGCGAGAGGCAGCTCCGGCAGGTCGACCTCGAAGCGATGACCGTTCATCAGGCCGCCACTCTGCTGAACTGTCTCGACGACCTCCGAGACGACCGAGGAGACGTTGAAGCGCCCCAGGTCGACCTGAAGATCGCCGGCCTCGAGCCGGGCGACGTTCAGAAGCTGATCGACGATCGCGGTCAGACGCTCCGATTCGGACGCGATGTAGCCCAGGAACGTGCGCCGCTCCTCCTCACCGAACGGAATGTCCTGGCGAAGGAGTGTCTCCGCGAAGCCGTAGATCGAAGTCAGCGGCGTGCGCAGCTCGTGGGAGACGGCCGCAACGAAGTCTGATTTGACCTGCTCGACCATGTGGTCGGCGGAGATGTCACGGAAGGCGAAGATACGACCGGAGACAGCCCCGAGCGGGTCGCGCATGACAGCCTCACTGAGCGACAGCCACGCCTCCTCGCCTCCACGCATGATCGAAACGAGCCGCTGACCGGATTGCGCCTGGTCGTCGTCAGATTCGAGCTCGCGCTGCAGGACCTGTGCGGTCGTGCGGCCGATCGCCTCCTCCTGCGGCACCCCGGTGATCGACTCGGCGGCGGCATTCCAGAGCACCACCCGTCCGTCTCGATCGAGTGCGACGATCCCGTCGGCGATGTTGGCAAGGATGGCGACGCTTCGTTCCTTCTCGACCGAGACCCGCGAATAGAGCTCGGCGTTCGCGAGGGCCGCCGAGGCGTTTCCTGCGAGAGCCAGTAGCGCATCGACCTCTTCGGATCGCCACGATCGCGGCCGGCGGGCATAGACCGCGAGGACACCGGCAGAGACTCCCTCCGGGCCCGTCAGCGGCACGCCTAGGAAGGCGGAGTGCCCGGCCGCCAGAATGGGATCGGCTCCGATCAGCCGCTCGTCCCCTGCTGTGTCCTCGACCGCGAGCGGTGCGCGCGACTGGAAGACCTCACCCGCCAGCCACGCGGTTGCGGAAGCCCGCGTGCCAATCGCGTCTTCCGCGCCCGCGCCCGAGGCAGCGCCGACGACGAGGTCGCCTTCCTCAACCGAACGCACGACGCAGGCGTCGGCATCCAGCAGGGCGAGGGCCTGGTCGACGAGCTCGTTGAGCACGGCGCCGGGATCGAGCTCGGTTGCGAGCGACCCGCCTGTCTGGGCGAGCTGCTGGGAGAGTGCTCGCGCCGTCCGCTCCAGCTCGAAAAACTCGCTGCGCTCGAGCGCAGCCCGCGCTGAGTCGCCGAGGTGGCGGGCAAGGTCGAGGTCCCCGTCGACGAAGACATGCTCTTCGGCGAAGAAGACGAGCACGAGCCCCGCGCGCTCGGCGCGCGGGCTCGCTACAGGGATGGCGAGAAGCCCGCCGTATCCGGTCGAGGCGGCGAGCTCACGCCAGGGCTGCTCGAATCGCTCGTCGCGGGCGACTGCCGGCGAAGCAACGATGCGCCGGTCGGCGGCTGCACCGCTGAGGCATTCGGCCGACTTGGGGACGCCGTCAGCGAGGGTGCGCCGTAGACGCCTCGGTAGGCCAATTGCCGCAACCAGCTCCAATCCCGCTCGGTGAGGCATCAACACAGCGCTGAACGCTCCACCGAAGACCTCTTTGGCGGCGCGCGCAAGTGCCGTGACTGTGGCGGAATACGAGAGCGATTCGCTCAGCAGCTCCGCAGTCCGGAACAGCGCGGTCTGTTGGGTGATGCGGCGCTCGTTCTCGCGAAGCAGAGCGGCGACCCGCAGCGCCAGGCCGATCTCCCGTGCAACGGCTTCCGTCAGCGTGACTTGTTCGTGTGTCCAGAACCCCGCCGAAGTTCGATGCAAGGACAGGACGCCGACCAACTCATCGAAGACGACGATCGGCACAGCCAGGACTGCACGACTGCCGATCGCGCGAAACGGCTCGCGGCCCCCGGCTGAGGGATCCTCGAGCTCCGGAGCGAGCTCGATGTCCTCGACTGCGACTGCCTCACGCCTGCGAGCCGCGAGATCCGAGACCGGGAGCGTGCTGCCGGGCTCCACGGGCGCGAGTGCGGGCCCGTGCCATTGGGCTGCCAGCTCGCCTCCCGCCCCGAGACGTATGAGACAGCGGTCGACTCCGAGCGCCGTTCCGGTCTCTTTGACGGCGACCCGGAGGAGCTCGTCGATATCCAGCTCCGAGCGGACTCGTGCCGAGATGCGCGCCACGAAACGCTCACGTTCGAGTGCGCCGGCGAGGGCGCGGGTCGAGCGGGCGCGATCGAGCGCGACGGCCGCCTCGCTCGCGACCGTCTGCAACAGGGCGAGATCCTTGGCGCCGAAGGACCGCGGTTCTCGCACTGTGCCGACGACGAGAACGGCAATCACGCGCTCGTCGGCGATGAGGGGCACGAAAGCGAGGCTCTTCGTACGGGTCGCTTCGACCAACCGTGAGCTGACGATCTTGGACGCCGGTGCGTCGTAGACCGCCAACGGAGCCGCCTCGCGCACTGCGGTGGCAACACCGGACGGCTCGTCATCCAGGCCGATGCGCACTTCGGGGAACCAGTCGAGCTCGCTCCCCTCCAACCGTCCGACGAGGCCCGACGCCTCGCGGCGCCCATCGTCGACAAGGAGCAAGGAGGCAAGCTCTACACCGACGAGCTTCTCGACGTGAGTAAGCAGGGCGCGGGTAAGGGTGTGCGGGTCATCGCTTCGACCGAGGGCATCGGTCACCGCAGCCATCGACTCGAGCTCGTGGCTCTGGCTCGCGCTGAGTGCCTCGGCCTCGCGAACGCGGAGCCCGCCGGTGGCGAGTATCGCCCGCTCGCGCCAGCGGACCAGCGCCAGAAACGCGGGCAATCCCGTCACGACGACCGCCGCAAAGGTCGGCCACACACCACCTGCGGGGGGCCTGCGGTGGACGCTCAGCGCAATCCCGTAGGACGTCGTGACCAGGCCCAGGACAGGAAAGACCAGGAAGATCGCCAGGTCGAGCGGAGAGGCGCGCCGACGCTCGGCCCAGAGCGGTGGACCGAGCAGCCCGGCGGCGCCGAGGTAGGCGCCGGCAACGATGAGGAGCGGCACCGCATCGAACCAAAGGGCTTGATTGGCTTGTGACACCGTGCTCTTCGCCTGATTGTAGGTAGGCGGAGTTGGAGCGGCACTGCCGTGCCGGTACGGCCTTCGTCCGATGAGCCGTTCCAGCTTCCAAAGATGGGCCGTTCGGCCTATTGGCATGCGACCCGCGACCCGGTACCTTCATTCTCACTGGGCGATGCGAACCGCGGTGCGTTCCTGGCCTTGCATTCCGCGGTGAGCACTAGGAGGAGGCCCGTCGCCACCGACCCCCCCGAGCGACGGGCCTTTTCCTGACCTTCTCGCTTTCCCGGCCGGCTCGTTTCTCGCCCGGCAGAGGGTTCTGCCGCTTCCACCCGCACCGCACGAGGCGCGTTGCTACCGTGGCTGCCGGATTGGTCAAGCGGGTCTTGCTTGCATCGCCGCGGGGGTTCTGCGCGGGAGTAGAGCGCGCCGTGGAGACGGTCGAGCGCGCCCTTTCGGTCTACGGAGCCCCGGTCTACGTCCGCAAACAGATCGTCCACAACGCCCATGTCGTGCGGGATCTCGAGGAGCGTGGCGCGATTTTCGTCGAGGACGAGACGGAAGCGCCCCCCGGCTCGGTCATCGTCCTGTCGGCTCACGGCGTAGCGCCGACGGTCTACGGGCGTGCCGCTTCGAGAGGCCTCACCACCATCGACGCCACCTGTCCTCTCGTCACGAAGGTTCACGTGCAGGCTCGCCGCTACGCGGCCGAGGGCTGTCTGGTCGTGCTGATCGGTCACGCCGGGCACGAGGAGGTCGTCGGGACCATGGGCGAGGCGCCCGAGTCGATCGTCCTGGTGGAGAGTGTCGAGGACGCGGAGGCCCTGGACATCCCCGCCGGCACGCCATCCGCCTACATCACCCAGACCACGCTCTCGGTCGACGAGACGACGGAGATCATCGACACCCTCAAGCGTCGCTTCCCTCAAATCCGGGCTCCCCAGCGCGAAGACATCTGCTACGCGACCTCGAATCGACAGTGGGCCGTGAAGGAGCTGCTGAGCGAGGTCGACCTTCTCCTCGTGATCGGCTCTGAAAACTCGTCGAACTCGAACCGCCTGGTCGAGGTCGCCCATGCGGCGGGGGTTGCCGCCCACCTGATCGACGACGAGACGGAGATCGACGAGGGCTGGCTCGAGCGGGCCGAGACGGTCGGGCTGACGTCGGGAGCCTCGGCTCCGGAACGGCTCGTCGAGCGCGTCTGCGACTGGTTCCGTTCGCGAGGGGTACGGGACATCGCCGCGTTCTCGACCGTCTTCGAAGATGTGGTCTTCAAGCTTCCAGTGGAGCTACGCAGGGCCGCTAGCCCCGCCGCGTAGACCTACGATCACCGGGTGCGAGAGCGCCCCGAGCGTCTCAATCGGCTTCCCGACCAGTACTTCACGGGACTGCTGAGCCGCGTCGCGGCTGCCGCGGCCGCTGACGGCGAACCGCTCATCGATCTCGGACGTGGCAATCCCGAGGCGGGGCCGCCCCCGCACGTCCAACATGCGCTGGCCGAATCGGCGCGGCGACCGGACGTCCACGGGTACGCCCCCTTTTCCGGGCTGCCGAGTCTCAAGGAGGCGATCGCAGCGCGATATGCCGAGCTCTACGGCGTCGACCTCGATCCGACCCGCGAGGTCGCCGTGCTCCCGGGCACCAAGACCGGGTTGATGGAATTCGCACTGTGCACGGTCGACCGAGGCGGCACGATCGTCCTGCCGGACCCCGGCTATCCGGACTACTTCTCGGCGGTCGCGCTGGCAGGGGCGCACAGCGTCCCGTTCGTCGGCTTTGACGACGCGGCCGATGCGCTCTACTTGAACTTCCCATCCAACCCGACAGCCGCCGGCGCACCCGTTGGCCTCTTCGAGGAGGCCGTGCACTGGGCCGGTCGAACAGGAGCCTGGATCCTGCACGACTTCGCCTACGGCGACCTGGTCTTCGACGGACGCCGTCCGCGGAGCTTCCTGGCGGTCGACGGTGCACGTGACGTCGGCGTCGAGCTCTTCAGCATGTCGAAGAGCTTCGGGATGGCAGGTTGGAGACTGGGATTCGCGCTCGGGAACCCGGAGCTCGTGAAGCGGATCGAGCTGCTTCAGGACCATGTGTTCGCCGGGATCTTCCGGCCGGTGCAAGAGGCCGGCATCGCAGCGCTGACCGGACCCCAAGGATCCGTCGAGGAGCGCAGGCTGACCTACGAGCGGCGCCGGAACGAGGCACTGGCGGTTCTCGGCGGGACGAAGGCCCAGTCCGAGGGCACCTTCTTCGTCTGGTTCCGGCTTCCTCGCGACCTACCGGCAGAGCGACTGCTCGCCGAGTACCGTGTCGCAGTCGCCCCGGGTGAAGGCTTCGGTCGGCGCGGCGCGGGTTGGGCGCGCCTGTCCCTCGCGGTCTCGGACGCGACCCTCGAGTCCGGACTCGACCGCCTTGCCGCGGCACTCACTCATTCCTCTGCAAGGTGACCAGTCAGTCCAATATTACTTGACTGGACAGTCCAGCAACTGTAGACTGGCGGCCCATGCCCGAGTGGCCGCCGAACCCCTTCGTCTACGACCGCCCGCTGCCGCCCGACGAAATCATCGATCGGGAGCGCGAGATCGAAACGCTCCTCGGCCTCGCGGATGCAGGGCAGACCGCGCGGCTGTCGGGCCCACGCCGCTACGGCAAGACCACGATCCTCCGGAAGCTGCTGGCCGAGGCCGACCGGCACGGAATGGCCACCGTCTACGTCGATCTCGACCGAGTGGTTTCGTTGCAGGGGGTTAGCGAGCGGATCGAGGCGGCTTACCGCCGCCAGCTTCAAGGCCCGGTCCGGCGGACAGCTGCGAACGTCATCCGCACCTTGCGGCCGCGGGTCAGCGCCGGCGCCGCGGGGGTGCGCGGCGAGATTGCCCCTCTGCTCGAGGACGACGCGAGGCGCGTGCTCGAGCGGATGCTCGACCTGCCGCTCGACATCCATAGAAAGCACGGTCGGAGAACACTCGTGGCCCTCGACGAGTTCCAGGACGTGCTTCGGATCGGCACCGAGGTGGAGGGCCTCATCCGGAGTCACATCCAGCATCAGGTCGTCGAGGCGGCGTACGTCTTCGCCGGCTCTCAGCCCGGCTTGATGCTCGCGCTCTTCAGCGACCGCGAGCGGCCGCTCTTCGGACAGGCAAGGCCGCTTCAGCTCGGGCCGCTCGACGATGCCCCACTCGGCGACTACATCGAGAACAGGTTCGAGCAATCGGATCGGAGCGCGGGTGAGGCGCTGGATTCCCTCCTCGCACTCGTGCGGGGTCATCCGCAGCGCGCCATGTTGCTCGCTCACCATCTCTGGGAAGCAACGCCAAAGGGCGCGACCGCCGATCTCGATGCCTACGCTGTCGCGCTCGAGGCGGCCGACCGCGAGCTCGGAGAAGCCTTCGAACGAACGTGGGAGCGTCTCAGGAACAACGAGGCGCGCGTCCTAGCTGCGCTCTCGGCCGGCGACGAGTCACTCTTTCACCAGCGGACGCTCGCACGCTTCGGCCTGTCCAAGAGCGGAGCCGAGCACGGGCGCGACAAGCTGATCGAATACGGCGAAGTTCAGCGCACGGAGCAAGGGGCGCTCGTGATCGTCGATCCCCTGCTGGAACGCTGGGCCCGCGAGACCCAGCAGACAGGAGGAGACATCTAGACCTTCGCGATCACGGGCTCCGTTGTGCCGTCCGCGCGGATCTCGGTGGCGAGCACTTCCTCCTTGATCCAATCCTCGTGCCGGAGCAGGTCGGCATCGGTCTCGGGAAGGGTGACTCGAATGCGATCGGTCAAGGCGAGCCCGGCATCCTTACGCATCGTGTTCAGCCTATGGATGAGATCGAGGACGCGACCTTCGAGGAGCAGGTCGTCGTCGAGCCCGGTGGAGATCGCGACCGTCAGCGGTCCGTCCTCCGCCAGGGCCCAGCCCTCGCGCGCCGCGCGCTCAACGATCACCTCATCGGGCGCGAGCTCATGATCGCCCACTCGGACACCGCCGCTCTCCAGCGCCTCGAAGTCCCCTGCCACCAGCGCAGCGCGAACAGGGCCAAGGTCGCGGCCGAGCCTCGGTCCGAGCAGGGGGAGGTTCGGCTTGACTCGCAGCTCGGTCGCCTCGACCGGCCCGAACTCGACTCCTTTGACCCGCAACTCCTCCGCGATTTCTTCGGCGTGACTCCGGGCGAGCTCCGCGCCCTGGACGACCAGGCGGCGGAGTGGTTGGCGCAGCTTGAGCCCCGCCTCGCCGCGCGCCTGGCGCCCGAGCTCGACGATGCTCCGCACCTCGAGCACCTCTGCGAGGAGACGTTCGTCGCGCTCGCGCGCCACAGGCCACGCCGCGAGAAAGGTTGAAGGCGGTGCATCGTCCAGCCCGGCCGTGAGGTTGCGCCAGAGATGCTCCGCGAGGAACGGCATGACAACGGACACGACCTGCAGCGACCGCACGAGAGCCGTCCACAATGTTCGGAAGGCAGCTTCGTCGTACGAGTAGAAGCGACGCCGTGAGCGCCGGATGTACCAGTTCGACAGATCATCGACGAAGGACTCGAACGACTGAACCAGGCGGTAAGTGAGCTCCGACTCGAGCGCATCGGTCGCCTCGTCCACCAGCTGCTCGGTGCGTGCAAGGAGCCAGCGGTCGAGTGGCCGAAGCTCGACTCCGTCCACGCCGCGCTCCAGGTCCTCCCACCGTGGCTCGAAGCGCTCGACGTTCGCGTAGTCCACGAAGAACTTGAAGGAGTTCCACAGCGTCAGCAGCCTGCGCTTCACTTCTTCAGCGGGACCGAAGCCGAAGCGGATGTTCTGCCAGGGCGGCTGCTGGCAGTAGAGGTACCGCATGACGTCCGCCCCCATGCGCGCGAAGGCCTCCTCACCCTCGATCATGTTCCCCCACGACCCGTGCATCTCGCGGCCCTCGACGTCGAGGAGCTTCTCGAAGGTCAACACGCGGCGATAGGGGGCGCGGCCCGTGAGGACGACCGACATGAAGAGGAGGGAGTAGAACCAGAGCCGGATCTGCTCCCGCATCTCCGTCACCCAGTCGGCCGGAAACCACTGCTCCCAATACGCATGGTCGGGCAGGTCGGCATTCGTGACCCCTTTGGCTGCACCGGTCGCATAGCCCTCGGGGATGAACTCGGAGTTCTGCCAGCCGAGGGTGGAGAACGGGACGATGCCTGCGTCGAGCCAGACGTCTCCCACGTCTGCGATGCGTCTCGTCTCCTGGCCGCACGACTCGCAGCGGACCGGCACGTTGTCAATCCATGGCCGGTGCAGCTCCTCGAGCTGGTCAAGGCCACCGGTCGCCCGCGCCTCGAGCTCGGCTCTCGAGCCGATCACGTTGACGTGCCCGCAGGAGCACGGGTAGATCGGGAGCGGGAGTCCGAAGTAGCGCCGGCGCGAGATATTCCAGTCGCCCAGGTTGCGCAGCCAGTCGTCCATGCGCTTTCCGTACTGCGCAGGGGTCCAGTGAACGGTCGCATTCGCCTCCAGCAGCGTCGGCCGGATGTCGTCCACGGCGATGAACCAGTCGTCAGAGATGCGAAAGATGAGCGGAGTGCCGCAGCGCCAGCAGTGCGGATAGCTGTGTTCGTAAGTCCCCGCCTCGACGAGCACGCCCTTCTCAGCAAGGTTCTCGACGATCTGGTCCGCGGCCTCGATCGTGCTCAGCCCGTGTAGCCAACCGTAGTCGTCGTAGAACCTCCCCGCCTCGTCCACTGGCGCAAGCACAGTCAGGCCGTGCTCGCGCGAGAGCTCGAAGTCTTCGGTGCCGGCTCCGGGCGCGATGTGGACGATGCCGGTTCCCTGATCCATCGTCACGTCTTCCCACGGGATGACGAGGTGCTCGACACCGGACGCAGCGGGCAGCTCGTCGAAGGGCCCTCTGTAGTGAAGACCCACGAGCTCCTCACCGCGGACGCGTCTTGTGAACTGTCCGTCAGGGTCCAGCTTGACTGCGACCCACTCCCGACCGTCGCGAAGGCCGTACTCGGCGTCGGGCTTGACCGCCGCGGCGACGTTCGCAGGAAGAGTCCACGGCGTCGTCGTCCAGACGACGAGGGACTCTCCCTTCCGTTCCACGAGCGGGAACCTGACGAAGAGCGACGGATCGAGCTTTTCGCGGTAGACGTCCGCTTGCGAGAGCTCGTGTTGCGAGATCGACGTGCCGCAACGCGGACACCATTCAGTTGAGCGATGCCCGAGATAGAGCCAGCCCTGCTCGTGCACGTGTTTCAGGAAGCGCCAGATGTACTCGATGTTCGTGTCGCTGAAGGTGAAGTAGTCGTTGCCCCAGTCCATCCACTGGCCGAGCCGTTTCGACCCACGGGTCAGCTCACCTGCGAAGTAGTTGACGGTGTCTCGGCACTTACGGGCGAACTTGTCGATCCCGTACGCCTCGATCTCGCGTTTGGAGTTCAGGCCGAGCTCGCGCTCGACGCCGACCTCGACCCAAAGGCCCTGGCAGTCATAGCCATTCTGGTAGCGCTGGTCGAAGCCGCGCAGAGCCTTGTAGCGCTGGAAGACGTCTTTGAGCGTTCGGCTCCAAGCCGTGTGAACTCCGAGCTTCTTGTTGGCGGTCACGGGGCCGTCGATGAAGCTCCAGCGCGGCCCCCCTCGATTGCGCTCGCGGAGCCGGTCGAAGATCCGCTCCTCCTCCCACCAGGCGAGGACCTCCTCCTCGAGGGCCGGATGGTCGGGATATTGCGGCAGCGGCTCGAACGGCATCGCCGTCGATTCTAGGGGCGGAATCTCTGGAGGTTCGAAAGCGTTCTACTGAGGGTACGACCGGTGGAACGGTTACAACGGCCGCGGCACGGTTCGCGACCAAGGAAAGGATTAGATGGCAACTGCAGTGACTGAACAGAGCTTCGACGTCGAAGTGCTCCAGAGTGACACCCCGGTGATCGTCGACTTCTGGGCCGAGTGGTGCGGGCCGTGCCACGCGGTGGCGCCTGTTCTCGACCGCATCGTGGAAGAGCATGGCGACGAGCTCAAGCTGGTGAAAGTGAACATCGACGAGCAGCCGGCGCTCTCGCAGCGCTACGGCGTCCAGTCGATTCCGACCATGATTTTGTTCAAGGAAGGCGAGCCTGCGGCAGCGGCGATTGGGGCGCAACCCAAGCCCGCCCTCGAGCGCGCCCTCGGTCTCGCGACCGAATAGGAATCCGCGCGCCGATCACCGTTCAACGGCCACGGGCCAAGCCCGCGTCCTCCATTGGTCGGCGGCGCGAGCTCCGCCTTGGCGCGCAACCCAACCCGCCCTCGAGCGCGCGCTCGGTCTCGCTACCGACTAGCTAAGCGCTCGAGGCCCACAGCTCGACAGACCGCGGGACGAAAACCCGTGGCCGCTCTCTTTTGCGGCTACGAGTCGTTCGCCTCGAGGAAGTTGAGAAAGGCGGCGTGCTTGGCGAGCAGAGACTCGATCTCGGCGACGCCTGCGCCGGCCCAGTCCTCGAGCCAGGTCTCGCTGAGGTCGTCCTCGATCAGGTGGAGGCCGCGCTCGCTCACAACACTGAATATCGACACAGCAGCCTCGAGATGTCATGGGCCGAACGGCTTATTCGTGAGCTCGGCGGTCCCAGTACCTTCCGGCCCGCTGTGCGTCTTTACGCCGGGCTAGGGCGGCTGAGAGCACCTCGGGATAGTGCGTGAAGGCCAGCTCCGAAGCGCCCGGAAGCTCGTCCGGCTCGAACCACCGCACCTCGACCAGGTCGTCGCCGGCCCGCGGCTCCCCCGAGACAACCGCCGCCCAGGAAAGGCAGAGCACGATCCGCCCGTCGTAAGGCTCGAGCCAGAACCCGAGGAAGTCGAGTTGCCCGAGCTCAAGTGCCGTCTCTTCCCTGACCTCGCGTCGCAGCGCGGCCAGCGGATGTTCATCCTCGTGAAGGAAACCCCCAGGCAGATCCCACAGGCCCGCACCGGGATCGAGTGCGCGGCGTCCGAGGAGCACGCGCCCGTGGTCGTCGAAGCAGACGGCCTCGGCACCCGGGACTGCGTTCGCGTAGGCGACGTGTCCACAGGCGCGGCACTCAGCGCGATCCTCACGCTTCTCGATAGCCTCGCCGCAGACGGGGCAGAAGCTCCAACCGTCGAGTGCACCCATGTGAGGACCATGCACGATCACAAGGCAAAGGAGGGTCCGGAAGGGTGAGCCCGCGTGCCGCCGGCGCGACACAACACGAGCTGTCCCGCATCGGGTTGCTGGCAACGCTGCCCGGCGAGACGATCGCACGGCTGGCTCAGCGGATGACACGCGAGGAGATAGCCGCCGGTGCTCCCGTCATCACCGAGGGCGAGGACGGCGACCGCTTCTACGTCGTGCTCAACGGCATGCTCACCGTCAGCCAGCAAAGCCGAGGCGCGCAGAGCGTGCTGCGACCGGGCGACTACTTCGGCGAGGTCGCGCTGGCGATGAGCATGCCTCGCACGGCGTCGGTGCGCGCGCTCACGCCAGCAACGGTGGCGAGTTGCGATCGGGAGACGTTCGACGAGTTCGTGCGGCCGCTGTTCGCCGACGACGGTTGACGGACGTTGATCCACGCCGGCGTCCCCCGAATCTCGAGCGGCCCGGCGAGTTCGACCGCGTCGTCCTAGCCTTTCTCAGCCAGCACCGCATCTGACAGCCGCGGCCAAGCCTCCTTCGACCAGTCGCCGAAGTCGAGGTCAGTGAGCACGGCGAGGGCGAGATCCGCTTCCGGATCGACCCAGAGGAAGGTGCCGCTGCCGCCGAAGTGACCGAACGTCCGGCGCGAGTTCTGCGATCCCGTCCAGTGCGGCGACTTGTCGTCACGCAGCTCGAAGCCGAGCCCCCAGTCCATCGGATCCATGCGTCCGAAATCCGGCAGCACGCCGGCCAGCCCCGGAAACTGGACCGAAGTCGACTCGGCGAGGGTCTCCGGCGCGACGAGCGTTGGCCGCTGCAGCTCACGCGCGAGCGACAGGA
>UEXU01000197.1_pt1 | contig 15605 bp, 16 predicted proteins | sample 4301121 | NCBI WGS metagenome assembly UEXU01 (sample SAMEA4773174, study PRJEB27434) | metagenome | biome: 2259; feature: agricultural soil; material: soil | place: USA | collected 2014-09 | depth 0.25 m
TCGCTCTCTTCGAGCTCCTTGCGGAAGATGATGTTGACTGCCCCGTCCGGCCCCATGACCGCGACCTCGGCCGTCGGCCACGCGAAGTTGAAGTCCGCGCGGATGTGCTTCGAGCTCATGACGTCATAGGCGCCGCCGTAGGCCTTCCTGGTGATCACGGTCAGCTTGGGCACAGTGGCCTCGGCGAACGCGTACAGGAGCTTGGCGCCGTGCCGGATGATCCCGCCCCACTCCTGCTGCGTTCCGGGCAGGAAACCGGGCACGTCCACGAACGTGACCAGGGGGATGTTGAACGCGTCGCAAAAGCGGACGAAGCGAGCAGCCTTGACCGATGAGTCGATGTCGAGCACCCCGGCAAGCGACCGGGGTTGGTTCCCGACGATGCCGACCGGCTGACCGCCCAAGCGCGCCAGACCGCAGATCACGTTCTCGGCCCAGGACTCGTGCACCTCGAGGAAGTCACCGCCGTCTACGACACGCCTGACGACCTCGTGCATGTCGTAGGGCTTGTTCGGATTGTCGGGGATGAGGCTGTCGAGCTCGGCGTCCTCTCGGCCGGGCGGATCGGATGGCTGGGCGAACGGCGGTGGATCGAGATTGTTCTGGGGCAAGAACGAGAGGAGATAACGGGCGTCTTCGAGACAGGTCTTCTCGTCGGGGGCGATGAACTGAGCGACGCCCGACTTCGATGCATGCGTCGACGCGCCACCGAGCTCCTCGAACGTCACTTCCTCACCGGTGACCGTCTTGACCACGTCGGGGCCGGTGATGAACATGTACGAGCTCCCCTCGACCATGAACACGAAGTCCGTGATTGCGGGCGAGTACACGGCACCGCCCGCGCACGGCCCCATCACGAGCGAGAGCTGGGGGATCACGCCAGAGCACTGGACGTTGCGCCAGAAGATCTCCGCGTAACCGGCGAGAGACACGACGCCTTCCTGGATCCGCGCGCCGCCCGAGTCGTTGATCCCGATCACTGGACAGCCGAGCTTCAGCGCCAGGTCCATGACCTTGCAGATCTTCTCGGCAAAGACCTCACTCAGTGAGCCGCCGAAGACGGTGAAGTCCTGAGAGAAGACGAAGACCTTGCGGCCGAAGATCGTTCCGTACCCGGTGACGACAGCGTCGCCATACGGACGGCGCTCGAGCATTCCGAAGTTCGACTCCCGGTGGCGGACGTAACGATCGAGCTCCACCAACGAGCCGGGATCGAGCAGCTCGACGAGCCGCTCGCGCGCGAGCAGTTTCCCCTGCTGTCGCTGCCGCTCGACCGCCTGGTCGGTTCCCGCGTGCTCGGCTTCGTCACGCAGCTCCTGGAGCTGGTCGAGCTTCGACTCGGTGGAATCTCGGTCGCTGATTGCCATCCTGTGGAGCCTAGTATGGCCTCGTGTCGGTCGACCGCTCGACGATCTGGCCTTACGAGGACGGGGAGCCGGGTGAGTTCGTCTACCAGCGTTACGGCCACCCGACGGGAGCCGCTGCGGAGCACGCACTCGGCGAGCTCGACGGCGGTCACGCGCTCCTGTTCTCCTCGGGCTCCGGAGCGACGACCGCGCTTGTCCTGGCCCTCCTCTCCCCCGGCGATACGATCGCGCTCGCCGAAGGCGGCTACTTCGGCACGGGAGTGATCTTCCGCGAGCTCGGCCGTTGGGGGCTGCGCTTGGTCGAATTCGACCAGACGGGAACGCCGCCGCAGAACGTCGATCTGATCTGGCTCGAGGCGCCGTCGAACCCGTTCCTGACGATGCCGGACCTCGAGGCCGCGGTCGCGCATCCAGCACGTGTGGTCGTGGACGCAACCGCAGCGACGCCGATTCACCTGCGACCGCTCGAGCACGGCGCCGACTTCGTGCTGCATAGCGGCACGAAGTACCTGGCCGGGCACGATGATGCGCTCCTCGGTGCGGTCGTCTGCAAGGACGCCGACGACGCCGCGCGGCTGAAGGAGTTCCGGACGCGCTCGGGGATCGTCGCGGCACCTGACCCCTGCTTCCTCCTCCAGCGTGGGCTACAGACCCTCGAGCTCCGCATCCGGCGGCAGACGGAGTCGGCGTCGGAGCTCGCGGAGCGACTCGCGGGTCACCCCAACGTCCTCATCGTCCGCTACGCCGGCATCGGTGGCCTGCTTTCCTTCGACGTGGTCGACGGAGAGGCCGCGCGACGGGTCGAGACCTCCCTGAAACTGATTACGAACGCGACGAGCCTCGGTGGCGTCACCTCGGTGCTCGAAGCCCGCGCTCGCTGGGAGGGCGACCGCGTCCCGCCCGGTCTGCTGCGGCTCAGCGTCGGGCTCGAGCCGGTGGAAGAGCTCTGGGCCGACCTCGCCCAGGCGCTGGACGCCTGAAAGAGTGTGGAAAACCGTATTCGAGGTTCTGGCTCGGTGGCCGAGACTATGGGTATGACAGTTCTCATCGTCGACGACCACCCGAGTTTCCGGGCGAGCGCCAGAACGCTCCTCGAGGCAGAAGGGTACGAGGTCGTTGGCGAGGCCGAGAACGGGATCGCGGCGCTGGCAGCCGTTCGACGGCTACACCCCGACCTCGTTTTGCTCGACGTCCAGCTCCCCGACCTCGACGGCTTCCAGGTCGCCGCGAGGCTGGGGAAGCTCGCCGACCCACCGGCGATCGTGCTGACCTCGAGCCGCGATGGAGCCGATTACGGACGCTGCATCAAGGAGAGCGGCGCTCGCGGGTTCGTCCCGAAGGCAGATCTGTCCGGAGCCGCAATCGCGGCTCTTCTTGTCGCGTGACCTCACTCCGCCGCCCCTGGCTCTATTTCGGGCCGGCCGCTCTCATCGCCGGAGGCCTCGACGTGGCGCTCACCCTCACGAGCAACCACGAGGAGAATCCCGCGCTCGCGACCTCGCTCGGGCTCTTCGTCAGCTGGTCTTTCGTCGTCGCCGGCCTGATCGGCTGGTCGCGCCGGCCCGGAAACCACACCGGAATGCTGATGGTCGCAGTTGGCTTCGGCGTCCTCGTAGGCGGGCTGACCGAGGCCAACTACTCACTGCCATACACGCTCGGCGGGCTGTTCGGAACCCTCTTCATCGCCGCGTTCGTCCACCTCTTGCTCGTCTACCCCGGCGGGTCGCTCATCAGCCGCTACGCGTTCTGGCTCGTGGGCGCCGCGTACGCGACCGCCTTCTTTGCGCCCCTGTTCGACCTCATGTTCGCGTCGCGCCACACCTGCAAACCGCACGACTGTCCCGACAACCTGCTGCTTGTTTCCCACGACCATGGCGCACACGTCGCCCAGAGCGCGTTCTGGACGGCAGTCGCCGTTCTGGTGCTGGCGGCCGCCTTCAAGCTCCTGGTCGGCCGCTGGCACAGGGCCACCCCTGCCCTGAGGCGAATCCTCAGACCCGTCTACCTCGCCGGCGCCCTGAGCCTGCTGCTGCTCTCGGTGGGATTCATCGTCACACCGTTCTCGGGAGTCGGCAACATCGTCGTCGAGATCGCCTTGATCGCGACCTTCACCGCGGTGCCGTTCCTCTTCCTGACCGGACTGTTAGGGACGACGCTCGCGCGAACCGCCGGCATGCGAGCGATTTTCCGCGAGATTCCGGAGCGCGCCACAGCAGGGGAGGTCGAGGCGGGTCTGAGAGAGGCGCTACGCGACCCGACCGCGAAGGTGGCGTACTGGTACGACGAGGGTGGTCACTACGTCGACGTCGAGGGAAACCCGTTCGAGCTTCCTCCGGACACCCGCAGACGCGTGGTGACGCGTCTCGAGTACGCCGACGCCCCCGTCGCGGCGATCGTGCACGACGCGGCGCTCCGGGAAGAGCCTGAGCTGCTCGAGACGATCACTGGCGCGGCGAGGATCGCGCTGGAGAGAGACAAGCTGCTCGTAGAGGTACGGGCGCGCGCAGAGCGATACCGCGCGCTCCTGCAGGCGATGCCGGACCTGATGTTCCGCATCACTCGCAACGGTGCCTACCTCTCCTACAACGCACCCAACCCGACGGACCTCTACTGGCACGACGTCGTGGGTCTAACCGTCTGGGATCGGCTGCCCTCCGAGCTCGCAGACCGGATCGTCGAGGCGGGACGGGCGACGATCGACCGAGGGACCCCTCAGGTGATCGAGTACACGCTCAACTTCGACGGGGAAACACGCCACTATGAGGGCCGCTTCGCACCGAGCGGCGACCAGGAGTTTCTGATGATCGTCCGCGAGATCACCGAGCGAAAGCGCCAGCAGGAGGAGGTCGAAGCCTCTCGGGCCCGGATCCTCGCTGCGGGCGACGAGGCCCGGCGCAAGCTGGAGCGAAACCTCCACGACGGCGCCCAACAGCGTCTCGTGTCGGTCTCACTCTCGCTCCGCCTGGCGCAGAATCACCTCCGAGACGATCCCGGGGAAGCGGAGAAGCTGCTGGAGGGCTCACGCCACGAGCTGGCCCAGGCCCTCGAAGAGCTTCGCGAGCTCGCACGCGGAATCCACCCGGCCGTCCTCACCGATCGTGGCCTCGAGGCTGCGCTGGACGCCCTGGCCGCCCGTGCCCCGCTGCCGGTCGAGATCGTGGGCCCCGACTGCCAGCTACCGCCGGCGATCGAGGCGGCCGCGTACTACGTCGTGTCGGAGTCACTTGCAAATGTCACCAAGTACGCCCGGGCTTCCTCGGTCAAGGTGAGAGTTGCCTGCAGCAACGGCAATGCCCTCGTCGAGGTCGTTGACGATGGGATCGGGGGTGCAGATCCCGTCCGCGGCTCCGGGCTGCGGGGGCTCGCCGACCGCGTTGCCTCCCTAAGTGGCAAGCTTGCCGTGGACAGCCCCCGCGGTGCCGGAACACGAGTCCGTGCCGAGATTCCACTGAAGTAGTCTGAGATGCCCGCACTTCCACATGGAACGGTCACACTCTTCTTCACCGACGTCGAAGGGTCGACTCAGCTGCTCCAACAGCTCGGCGACGGCTACGCCCAGGTGCTCGCCGACCATCGCCGGCTCCTCCGTGAGACCGTCGAGACCAGAGGCGGACGCGTCATCGACCACCGCGGTGACGAGTTCTTCATCGTCTTCGAGGACGCGCCCACGGCCGTGGAGGCTGCCATCGCCGCGCAGCGCGCCTTCGCGGAGAACGACTGGCCCCAGGGAATCGATCTGCGCGTCCGCATGGGCATGCACACGGGCGAGCCGACCATCCGAGACGACGCCTACTTCGGTCTGGATGTACACCGCGCCGCTCGAATTGCACAAGCCGGCAGCGGCGGACAGATCCTCGTCTCGGAACGGACCCGAGATGTACTCGACTCCTCACACGACCTCGAAGATCTGGGCGAACACGAGCTGCCCGGCCTGGATCGGCCCGAGCGGCTCTTCCAACTCACGGTCACCGGCCTGCCCAAGAACTTCCCGGCGCTCAGCACCGCGCGCAGAGGCTTCAGAGGCATGCGCGTAGTCCTCGCCGAGGACTCGATCCTCCTGCGCGAGGGCATCGCACGACTCCTCGAAGACGCCGGTTTCGAGGTGGTGGCGCAGAGCGGCACGGCGGACGATCTGCTGCGTCACGTCGGCATGCACAAGCCCGATGTCGCCCTGGTCGACATCCGCATGCCACCGACGCAGACCGACGAGGGCCTCCGCGCCGCCCAGCAGATCAGGCAGCGCTGGCCGGAGACCGGCGTGCTCGTCCTGTCCCAGTACGTCGAGCCCGCGTACGCGATGGAGCTCCTGGGCGAGAACGCCGAGGGTGTGGGCTATCTCCTCAAGGATCGCGTCTCGGACGTGGACGAATTCGCCGCGGCCGTCCGGCGTGTCGGTGAGGGTGGATCGGCGCTCGACCCAGCGGTCGTGTCACAGCTGGTTGGGAGGCGTCGCCGAGACGATCCGGTCGACGAGCTGACTCCACGCGAGCGTCAGGTTCTCGAGCTGATGGCGGAAGGCCGCTCGAATCAGGCGATCGCGGAGACCCTCGTGATCACCCTGCGGGCGGTCGAGAAGCACGTCACGAGCATTTTCGGCAAACTCCGCCTACCGGCGACGGCCGAAGACCACCGGCGCGTCCTCGCCGTTCTCACGTATCTCCGCTCCGACTAGCAGCGCCGGGGTGTAGGGAAAACCGCACCTCGCAACACCGGCCAACCCCCTGGTGCAGGGCTTGGCGGGAGGGCAACCTCTAGACATGAGCGTGAACCAGTTGCACCAAAGGCTTCGTTGGCTCGTCTTGGAGCGTGAATCGCTCCTCGAGCGCGGAGCGGCCACGGACGATCTCGAGCGTAACCGGCAAGAGCTCGTTCGCGCGCAGAGGCGACTGTCGTTCGCGTCTGTACACCTCCACCAGCTCGACGGCCCAGGCGAAGCCGCCTAGGCCACACGTAGCACTCCTCCCTCCGTGAAGGCCGCCTCCCCCCGGCGGCCTTCTCCCTTTTAGAGCCGGAGGCGGGACTCGAACCCACGGCCTGCTCATTACAAGTGAGCTGCTCTACCAGCTGAGCTACTCCGGCGTCCTTCCAATCGTAGGCGAGCGCCGGCAACTATGAGATCGGGCGCGTGGCGATCCACGCGCCCGATTCTCATTCCCGTCTACGCGGCGTGAACGAGATCGTCCCCTGAGATGGAGACGACCCCGGCCAGCTCGTTCTCGAGCCGTGCGAGCGCGTCTCGCTCAACCTGGCGGACACGCTCCCGGCTCAGGCCGAGCTCTCTGCCGATCTGCTCCAGAGACGTGGACTCGCCGTCGAAGCCGAAGCGTAGCTCGAGAACGCGGCGGTCACGCTCCGGGAGACGCGCCAGGGCGTCCCGAACCGACTGGCGGCGGAACGCGTCCGCGGCCTCATCGACCGGATCGGCCGCATGCTCGTCGGCGAACAGGTCGCCGAGCTCGCCGTCGGCGTCGGACCCGATCGCCTGATTCAGCGAAACCGACGCCTCGACAGCGCCGAGAGCTTCCTCGACATAGCGGAGCTCCAAGCCGGTGGCCTTCGCGAGCTCCTCCATCGTCGGCTCGGCCGCACTCGCGGCCTGCAGCCGCTGCCGCGCACGGGCGAGCTTGACGCGCCGCTCGTGCACGTGGGTCGGAACGCGAATCGTCGCCGACTGGTTGGAGATCGCCCGCTGACAGGCCTGCCGAATCCACCAGGTTGCGTAGGTCGAGAACTTGTAGCCGCGACGCCAGTCGAACTTCTCGACGGCGCGGTTCAGCCCGATTACGCCCTCCTGGATGAGATCGCCCAGGTGCATGCCGCTGCCCTGATAGCGCTTGGCGATCGAGACCACGAGGCGCAGGTTGGAATTGATCATGCGCTCCTTCGCGGCCGCGTCACCGCGCTCGATGCGCTTGGCGAGAGCGACCTCCTCCGCAGCCGTGAGCAGCGGATAGCGGCCCGCATCGTTCATGAACAGCGTCAGACTGTCGGTGGTGCCGGAGATCTCCGCAGCGGCACGGCCGCGGCGCGCCGGCGTCCCGTCCTCGTGGTCGGCCTCGACCGAGACGATCTCGACTCCGTTCTCCTCGAGCTCGGCGCGGAGGGCGACAAGGTCCTCGTCCTCGAGCTCGTTGGCGAGGGCGAACGCCTCCAGCGTCGCTTCGTCGACCGCGCCCAGTTCCTCCGCCTCCTCGACGAACGCGCGGGGATCAAGTTCAGCAAGTGTGCTCAGTACAAGCGTGCTCAGTTTCAGTACTCCTCTCGATTCAACATGGTTTCCGGGGGCGCCTCGGCGCGAACCTCAGCGGACCAAGCCAGGCGGCCCCACACTTTGTTCAACGCCCCGTTCGAGGCTCCTATTCCCGCTACAGCAGGACCTGGCGAGACTTCTGGTGCGTGAGGATCTTACGCTTTACCCGCTGAAGCGCATTGTCGATCGTCTTGGTGTCTCGGCCAAGCTCCTCCGCCATGTCCTCATAGGAAGACCCCTCCAGGTACAGCCGGAGAGCGTCGGCCTCGAGCGGGGAGAGGCCCGTACCGAGCGTGAAGACGAGACTCTGGAGCTCCTCGGTCGAGATGACGCACACGGATGGGTCGTTCACGCCGGGGCCGGGGAGCGCGTCGCCGAGGGTGCACTCGCCGTCGGACTCCTGCCCGGCCGGCGTATGGCTGAACGAGACGTATGTGTTCAGCGGGGTGTGCTTGAAGCGGGTGGCCGTCTTGATCGCCGTGATGATCTGGCGCGTGACACAAAGCTCGGCGAAGCTCCGGAACGAGGTCTCCTTGTCCGAGCGAAAGTCCCGCACGGCCTTGTAGAGGCCGATCAGCCCCTCCTGAATCAGATCCTCGGAGTCGCCACCGGCGAGGAAATACGAGCTCGCCTTGAGGCGAACGAAGCCGGTGTAGCGCCGAATGAGCACGTCCATCGCGCCACCGTCGCCGTTGCGAGCGCGCAGAACGAGCTGTAGATCTTCGAGTTCCCGCTGGGCTCTCTGCGCTGCGGTTGCGGGTCTGGCGGCCATCCTGGTCTCCCCGGTGTCGCAGGCGAAACGAAAGTCTCACCCTGAAGTTGAGGAAGAACATAGCAAGGTCCGCCGATCTTTACAAGCGGTTTGCAATGGACCCAAGGTGCTACGAACACACGTTCGGTCAGACCGCCACCAGCTGCGGCGAGGGTCGCGCCGAGATCTCGTCGACCAGGGCCTCGACTGCCTCGATGAGCTGCTCCCGCATGCTCTCGTCGGTCAGCCTGCCGGCCTCGTCGAAGCGAGTGTGTGCATGGCCGACGGCCACCTCCGCATCGACGATGCGTGCCCCGGTGGCAGCGAGTACCTTCCGCAGCTCGGCCTGGGCCCAGACGGCGCCGAACGCACCGGTGCTGGCACCGACGACCGCAACGGGCTTGTTGCGAAGCGGATTGGTCGCCAGCGGCCGCGAGACCCAATCGATCGCGTTCTTCAGCTGACCTGGGATCGACGCGTTGTACTCAGGAGTCGCGAAGAGCAACGCGTCTGCCTCTGCGATCGCCTCCCGCAGCGCGGCTACCGGAGCCGGGGCCGGATGGACGTCGTCCTCCTCGTCATAGGGTGGGATGCTCTTCAGGTCGTTCCAAGGCTCCAGCTCGACCCCGGGAGGGAGAAGCTCCTCCGCGGCGCGGAGGAGCTTCGTGTTGTACGAGTCTCGACGCAGGCTGCCCGAGATCGCCAACAGCTTCATTGCCGCTTACGCCTCCCTCACGAAGTAGAGCTCGGCCGCGAGCTTGACCTCGTCGGCCAGTGCCGGCTCCCCGCTGGGAAGCGGCACGTTCCAGTTGACGCCGTACGTCGTGCGGTCGATCACCGTCTCGAGCCGAAGGCCGATCCGCTCGCGCCCGTAGGCGTCCGTAATCGGCTCGGTGAGCGTGCCCTTGAGCTCGACCGGCTGGGTTACTCCCTTGATGATCAGGTCGCCACGGACGGTGACCTCGTCGCCCGAGACCTCGATGTCGGTTGACTCGAAGCGAAGCTCGGGGTACCGCTCCGCGTCGAAGAAATCGGGCGTCTGCAGGTGTGCTGCGAGGTTCTCGTCCTTCACGTCGACGCTCGCGACCTTTGCCAGACCGGCAAGGCGCGCGCCATCGGCAACGACCTCAAGGCGGGCCTCCACGTCGCGGAACTGGCCGCGGAAGGCACCGACCATGTAGTTGATCTCGAAGCCGATCGTCGAGTGAACCGCGTCGAGGGTCCAGATCCCGGCGGGCAACGCCTGCCGGGTTTCCGTGTGAATCATTTGTCATTCCTCCCTTGAGTGCGCTATAGTTGACTACGCAACCAATAGTAGCGGAGGAAGATTGTCAAGTCAAGTATCGACAACGCAAGCTTCTGCCCTTGACGCGTGGATTCGGCTTTTGCGAGGCCACGCCTCGGTGACGAGGACTATGAGCACGCAGCTCGAGGCCGAGCACGGCCTCACGATCAACGGCTATGAGGCGCTGCTCCACCTTTCGCGTGCCGAGGAAGGCAGGATGCGCCGGGTCGACCTCGCGGGGGAGCTCATTCTGACCGCCTCCGGGGTGACGCGACTTCTCGACGGCCTCGAGCAGGCCGGCCTCGTGGAACGCGGCTCCTGTGAGGCCGACCGGCGGGTGACCTATGCGATCCTGACCGAGGCAGGCGCAGCCAGGCTCAGAGCGGCTTCCGAGTCACACATCGCGGCGGTGAAAGGCTTCTTCGAGGAGCGGTACAGCGAGGACGAGCTCGATCAGCTGACCACGCTGCTCGGGCGCCTACCCGGGGCCAGCGCGGGTAGCGCCGAGGAGTGCCAGGCCTAAGGGCCCTTTCCGCGGCGCATTCGCTCGAGTTTCGCGCGCGTCTCCGGGTCGAGCGCGTCGCGGAGGTGATGCGGCCTTTCCTCCCGGTGGACGGCGGCCTCGAGATCGCCGAGGAATGTCGCCGACGAGCGCTTCTGGACCTCGTGTCCTGAGGCGCCGCGAACGGCGACGTCGGAGGAGACGAGACAGACGACCTCGGAGTCCCGGTTCTCGGCGGCAAGCCGCTCGAGCAGGGTGTCTGCGTGCTGGACGTACCGCACTTCGAGCGGGCCGTACGACGCATCCACGCCCGAACCGTCGAAGACCAGCACGCCGCGGGCCCCTTTGAGGGCGACGAAGCTCGCAAGCTCGTCCCGCAGCTGGCGCAGATCCTCGTAGTTCCCGGCGTGGAAGAGGTTGTGGCCGTCGAAGAGGTACAGGGTCGGTTCCGCCATAGGGGTCTGACCCCTTAAGTGTGAAAAGAGTGTGTCGAGTTGGACGTGGAACGCTGGCGCCTCGCCTCGTACAACAGAACGGCCGCCGCGACGCTCACGTTCAACGATTCCACCATCCCTGCGAGCGGGATCGAGACCGCGGCATCACAGGTTCGGCGGACGAGCGGACGGATTCCTTTCCCCTCGGCCCCGAAGACGAATGCGACTCCCCCACTCAGATCCATGTCCCACATTGTCTGCTCCGCGTCGCCAGCCGCAGCGTAGATCCAGAGGTCTCCACTTTTCACCTCACTGAGGTACCGCGCGAGATTCGGGACCACGGCAACCGGAAGATGCTCGACCGCCCCCGCAGACGAGCGCGCGACTGCCGCGGTGACGGTTGCGGAGCCGTGCGCCGGCAAGACGACTCCAGTCGCTCCAACTCCCTCCGCGCTGCGAATGACCGCGCCGAGATTTCGGGGATCTGTCACCTGGTCGAGGCAGGCAAGCAGCGGGCGCTCCTCTGCTACGAGCTCCCAGGCGTCTGCGTACCTGTACGGCTCACACCAGGCGAGCACACCCTGGTGGTCGCGCGTTCCCGCCGCCTCACTGAGCTCGCGTTCCGGTTTGACCTGCAGCCGAGGCCGTTCGAGCTCCCGCAGCCATGGCTCGGCGTTGAGGGCTCGTTCCGTTGCCCACAGCTCGAGCACCTCCCGGCGGCCCCGCAGCGCCTCGCGCACCGAGCGGCGACCGTACACCTGCTCGCGTGTCACCTCGGCACGAGTCTGAACCCGTCGGCGACATCGCGTGCCTCCCACCCGGCGGCCTCGATCTCCGCACGCAGGCGATCCGCCTCTTCGAAGTCGCGCGCCGCGCGGGCGCGTTGCCGGCGCTCGGCGAGGTCGACGACCTCGGGAGGCGCGGCCTGTTCCTCGGCCAGTGAGCCCAGCCCGAAGACGTCGAGAGCTCGACGCAGCAGATCGTGATCACGCCAACCGTGCATGACGGCGAGCGCGTCGGGCGTGTTGAAGTCATCCTCCAGAGCAGCCTCGAACTCTGTCCAGTCTCCGCCGCCCGGGACGGAGGGGTTGCGGAAGACCTCCCGGAACCGTTCCACACGCGCGCCGGCTGCGGCCATGGTCTCGTCCGAGAAATCAATCGGCTTCGACCAGTGGCCTGTCATGAAGAAGAGCAGGATCGCTTCGCGGCCCCACCGTTCGAGAGCGTCGCGGATCGTGATGACGTTCCCCTCGGATTTCGACATCTTCGAGCCGGTGAAGCGAAGGAGGCCGTTGTGCGCCCAGATCTCGGCGAAGTCGTGCCCGAGCGCGCGGGATTGCGCGAGCTCGTTCTCGTGGTGCGGGAAGACGAGGTCGAGCCCTCCGCCGTGGATCTCGAAGACCGGCCCCAGTAGCTCCTCGGCCATCACGGAGCACTCGATGTGCCACCCGGGGCGGCCCCGCCCCCAGGGCGCGTCCCACCACGTGTCCTCCTCTGGCTTGTTCGCTTTCCAGAGCGCGAAGTCACGGGGATCCTCCTTCCGCGGATTCGGCTCTTGCTCCTCGACCTGGTCCGGGCGCTGCCCCGAGAGCCGTCCGTAGTCGGGGAACGAGGCAACACGAAAGTAGACGTCGCCGTCCGACTCGTACGCGTAGCCGCGTTCGATCAACTCGGAGATGAAGCCGATGATCTCGGGAATCACGTCGCTCGCCTTGGGCAGGTCGTCCGGGCGACCGAGACCGAGCGCCGCCGTGTCTTCGAGATACCACTGCGTCGCTTTGACGGCGAGTTCCGCGCTGGCACCCGGCGCCGCCTCGTAAATGCGGTCGTTGATGTCCGTGATGTTGTGAACGAGCCTGACTTCGTAACCGCGCGCACGCAGCCAGCTGCGAAACCACATGCCGAGGATGTACGGCCTCGCGTTGCCCACATGGGCGCGCTGATACACGGTCGGCCCGCAGAAGTACATTCGCACAGGTCCGGGCGGCGGCGGAAGCTCGACCTTCGTCCCGGTCAGCGTGTCAGAGAGCCTCACGTCGTCGGACGCGCCGACGGCGTGAGCGCGGCATCGATCCTGCGGAGTGCCTCCTCCCGCGGCAGCGCCGCAATCACCGCCCACAGCTCGGGCCCGCGCTCGCGACCGGTCAACGCGAGACGCAGTGCGCGCAGGTTTCCCCCCACTGCCTTCAGCTCGCGCACGACCGACTTCGCGTCGACAGTCCCATTTGTGCCGACGACCAGCTCGCGGAAGCGCTCCAACGTCTCCGGGGCGTCCACGTTCGCCGGTTCCGGAGTCGCGAGGATCGACTCCGCGTAGTCGCGAGCTTCGTTGAGGTCGCGTGCTCCGCGCAACGCAGGCGCCACCTCGACCGGTGCGCCTACCCGCCGCGTCAACTCATCGTCGCTCATCGCCTCGATCGCCTCGATCGCCAGTCTGCGAATGCGCGGCAGGTCGTAATGGACATCGTGGTGTGGCACGCCGAGCTCTTCGAGATAGCGCCTGACCGCCTCGCCGGGAATCCCCGCCTCGCGCAATGCCGCAACCGTCGCTCCGGGCGCGCGCTTCGCCAGCTTCTTTCCGTCTTCGCCGAGGATCAGGCCGTGATGAACGAACTCCGGGGGAGCAGCACCGAGCGCGAGGAACAGACGCCGATGGAGATCCTCGTTCGGACGATGGTCGAACCCCCGAACGACGTGAGTGATGCCGAAGTCGACGTCATCCACCACGCTTGCCAAGTGATAGGTCGCGGTGCCGTCCTCCCGCAGAAGCGTGATGCCGTCGAAGCGGTCGCCCAGGGCGCCTCCGACCTCGCTGTAGCGATCCTGGCGTTCACTCTGACGGATCGGCCCTTCTTCCCAGGCAAGGCCGAGCCATTCGAGGTCGCTGATGATCGCCTCCTCGCCGCCCGGCACATTCCGACGAGGATCGGTGTCGTCGATTCGAAGCAGCATCCAGTCGCCGAGGCCGCGGTTGGCGACGGCGCTAAGTGCGTTACCGACGTGCAGAGAGCCCGTCGGGCTGGGCGCAAATCTGACTCTCTTCATGTGCGGCCAGTGTAGTGGTGGCTCCGGGAAGTTCATTGCTGCTTAGCCGGCTGCAAACGCTTCGCATCGTGGCGTCCTCGGTCGCCCCCATACGGTCAGGGTATGGGGGCTCCCTGCGTCCTTGCGCTGCTCGGTTTTCGCTCGGCCAATCAGCACCGAACTCCCGGAGACACCACTGGGCCGCCACGCCGAAACGTGCGCAGGCCCCGGCCCACCCACGCGCTCGAGACGTCGGTGACTGTCTGCTACGTCAGCTCGAAGACCTGAATGGACTCGATGTACCCGATGCCGTAGTCGTTGTTCGGAACCGTGCAGTGCATGGTGAACTCGAATTCTTGGTTGCCGGTCCAGTAGGCAACGACGGCGCCCGAGTCGGACGTCAGCGCCGTGTAGGCGGTGTGGACACCCCAGGGCCCGTTCAGGTGCATCGTCGTGTCCCAGCCGGTGAAGTGCGCAGCGATCAGGTAGGTCGCGTCCGCCGGAGGCTTGAAGTAGACGTAGGCTGCGCTCCCCTCCCACTCCCCGACCGATGACCCGACCTGACGGATCGTGTCCATGAAGATCAGGTTCGAGGTCGTATCCCAGCGTGCCGGCTTGTAGACGTCGATCGTGCCCCGTTGGTCGTGTGGATGCCTGGCGCTCAGCTCCACCAGGGCCGTCGGGGCGGGTCGCAAGGACTTCTTGGCGAGCTCGGAGACCATGGTTGCCAGCTGGGCGTGGTCGAGACGTACGAAGGCGGGAACCTCGACGGCCTCGCGCTGGGTCGGGGGACCGGCCGGCCGAAACGGGCCGGGCGGCGCCTTGACTGAGTAGGACATCTCCTCTCCTTCCCCGGCGCCGCAAGGTCCGGATCTTTTGTGATGATTGCCACGCTACTCCCGCCCATACCCGGATTCAAGCTCGCGGTCGAGCGAGGTACGCTCGCCCCTGGTGGAGGAACTGCTTCTCGGATGGTTCAGGGAGCACCGACGCGATCTACCGTGGCGCGAGACGCGGGATCCGTACCGGATTCTCGTGTCGGAGGTGATGCTGCAGCAGACCCAGGTAGAACGTGTCATTCCTCGGTATCGCGCCTGGCTCGACCGCTGGCCGACGGTCAACGCCCTGGCGGAGGCCTCGCCCGCCGACGTGATCCGCGAGTGGCAGGGCCTCGGGTACAACCGGAGGGGACTGAACCTCCACCGTGCTGCAAAGCGCATCGCCGCACGCGGCTGGCCTGACGATCTGCGCGAGCTCCCGGGTGCAGGGCCGTACACCGCCGCGGCGGTCGGAAACTTCGCGTTCGGCAGGAAGATCCTGCCGGTCGACACGAACGTGAGCCGTGTCCAGGAACGGACCGGTCACGCGTTTTCCTCGGCGGCCGCGCAGGCGCTGATGGATCTCGGGGCGACGATCTGTCTCGCACGGATCCCCCGCTGCGATGTTTGCCCGCTCGCGAAGCACTGTCCCTCTCGCGGCCAGCGATATGAGCCGTTGCGCAAGCAGTCGCGATTCGAAGGATCATTCCGGCAGCGACGGGCGCGAACGCTGGCACTCGTCGCGAGAGGTGGGCGTCCCCTTGGCGAGCTCGACGGCGACGCCGTCCGCTCCCTCGAGCGAGACGGTCTCGTCGAGGTCGAGGCCGACCAGGTCGCCCTTCCCGGGCCAGGTCGACTGACTGGGTAGAGTGGCTCGCACGATGACGGCGTCGATCTGGTTCTACCTCTTCCCGGTCTACGTCCTCGGCGGGCTGCTGCTCCTGCTCGGCGTGTTCGCATTGCTGGGCCGGCTCCAGGGTGGGCGCTACCTGAAGCCGATCGTGTCCGGCCTGATCAAGCTTCCGCTCGTCGGCCGCTGGATGAAGAAGGCATCGCAGGCGGCGCTGGAGCGGCAGAATCCGGAGCTCGCCAGCGCGGTCAAGAAGCTGGAGCGGTCCGGGGTCGCCAAAGATCCTCAGCGCGCCCAACAGGCGCTTTCGCGGCTCAGTGCCGG
>UEXU01000230.1_pt1 | contig 15203 bp, 14 predicted proteins | sample 4301121 | NCBI WGS metagenome assembly UEXU01 (sample SAMEA4773174, study PRJEB27434) | metagenome | biome: 2259; feature: agricultural soil; material: soil | place: USA | collected 2014-09 | depth 0.25 m
TCACGAGTGCGGTCGTCCAGCCGCAGCAGGCAGGGATCGTCCACCACGTGATCCTGTTCGAAGCCGCCGGCCAAAACGCTCTCGAGGCGCGGCAGCTGAACGACAAGTCCGGTGGCCAAGGCTGGACGTGCTTCGGCGGGCCTGGTCTGTCCGAGACCCACCCGACTGCCGATGCCGCAGCGAGCGACCGCCTTGGCGCGCCGCAGTGGATCAGTGCCTGGGTGCCAGGCCACACAACGAATGACATTCCCGCCGGCACCGGTGTTCTCGCGCACGCGGGCGCCGCTGTCGTGATGCAGGTGCACTACAACCTTATGCACGCCGCGAAGCGTGACCGATCGCGCGCGCTTCTCCGTGTCCTCCCACACCGCCGGCTCGGCGCTGACACCACTCGACACGATGGTGATCCCGGCGCCGGTCGAGCTGCCGTGCCCCCGCGGAGTGCATTCGGGGCTTTGTTCACGCGACGCTGCGATCCGCCAAGAGGCGTGGAAGTATGGGTACACCGCCTCGCTGATCCCGCTCGGCCTGCTCTACCTCTGCCACAAGTCGCTCGCCGACTATCCGAGCGCGCCGGCGAGCGTCTCATCGCTCACGACGACGTGCGACCGCCGCGTCAACCGTCCGCTTCGCATCTACGGCGTCGCCGGTCACATGCACTTACGCGGGGTCGACATCCGACTCGATCTCAATCCGGGGACGCCAGGTGCGGAGACGCTCCTACACATTCCGCGCTGGAACTTCCACTGGCAGGACGCGTACTACCTCGCGCAACCCGTCGAGGCGAACGTCGGCGACACGATTCGAGTTACCTGCCGCTTCGACAACTCGGCGAAGCGTCAACCCGACGTGAAGGGAAAACGGCTGAAGCCTCGCTACGTCCTCTGGGGCAAGGGCACCACGGACGAGATGTGCCTCGGTCTCCTGCAGGTCACAAACCGCTAGGCCCTAAGCAGGCTCGAGAGCGTCCTCGAGACGCCTGAACCGACAGACCTCGACGAAGCCGAGCCGCTTCAGGATCGGCTCTGCCATCGCCCCGGCCGAAACGACGAGCGCCGGCGTGCCGCGCTCGACTGCGTCGTCCCAGCGGGCGCGCACGAGTGCGCGGTACGCGCCGCGGCCGCGATACTCGGGAAGTGTCGAGCCGCCGGCGAGGAGCGCCCCGCGCGCGCTGAACTCGGCGAATGCAGTTCCCACGATCTCGTCGTCGAGCCGCGCGATGTAGGCGCCCATCACACCGGCCGCCCGCTTCGCCTCGAACAACGAGGCGAGTGTGGCGACCGGCGACCGATGCTCTGCCGGAGTAGCGAACGCCTCCCAGCTCGCTCGCACCGCTGAAACGTAGTCGTCCGCGCTCGCGACACGTTGGACATCTATCTCTGGCGGTCCCGGCGGCGGCTCTTCGAGGAGGGCCAGCGCTCCCAGGTCATAGTCGTCGGGGACGATCCGCAGGCCGAGGGCAAGGAGCCGCTTTTCGATGTCCGCCGGCGTCGTCCAGTCGCTGACCCACCAGCTGCCGACCGTCTTCGCCTGCTCGCGCATCAGCGTGCGGACGTCTTCAACCGCCGCCCCGACGCGATGTGCGTCCAGCCGAATCCTGTTTACCTGGGTCCACGGTCCACCGGCCGAGATGCCGACGACGTAGCCATCCCTGACGAAGTGAGCGAAGCCCGCTTCGTCGGGAGTGAAGGCCGACAACCCCTCGGCGAACTCTGCGATCTCGCTCGGGATCACACGGCGAGTCTAGGAGTCGGCTCAACCACAACTTGCTCTGCACTCCGACCTTGACCAGAATCGACAGCGCGATCGACACGCTCGACGACAAGCGCGCGATGCTCGAGCTCCTCCGCGAGCTCGTCGAGATCGAATCGCCGCCGTACTCGCCCGGCGTCCTGAAGGTCGCCCAGGTGATGGCACGCGAGCTCGAAGCGCTCGGGGCGGCGGTCACGATCCTGGACGGTGGACACCTCACCGCGGAGCTCCGCGGCACAACACCTCCTCTCCTCCTGATCGGACATACCGACACCGTGTGGCCCGTGGGAACCCTCCAGTCGATGCCGTTTCACATCGACGGCGGCTCTGCCTACGGCCCAGGGGCTTACGACATGAAGGCCTCCCTCGTCCTCCTGCTCGAGGCGCTTCGCCGCCAAGGCGAAGAGCGTCGCGCGCTGCGTGTCTTCCTCACTGGCGACGAGGAGCTCGGCAGTCCCACCGGGCGAGTCTGGCTCGAAGCGGCTGCAGAGGACGTCTCGGCGGCGCTCGTCGTCGAGCCCCCGACGGCCGCGGGCGAGCTCAAGACCGCTCGGAAAGGGCTCGGCCGCTTCCGCCTCCATATCACCGGCAGGCCGGCCCACGCCGGCACCCACCGCGAAGAAGGGGTGAGCGCGATCGAAGAGCTCGCACACCAGGTGCTCGCCCTCCATGCGCTCAACGACGAGGAGCGCGGCATCTCGGTCAACGTCGGCATCGTCCGGGGCGGCACGTCGGAGAACGTCGTAGCCGCAGAAGCCGAGGCCTACGTCGACGTCCGCATTGCTTCCGCGGCCGATCGTGACCGCATCGAGCAGGCACTCAAGGAGCTCGAGCCCGCGCTCGAGGGTATCGCCCTCGAGCTCGGCGGCGGCTGGACCCGACCTCCGCTCGAGCGCTCACCCGGCGCAGTCGCGATGTTCGAGCAAGCCCGCGCTTACGGGGCAGAGCTCGGCCTCGCGCTCGGCGAGGCCAGCTCGGGCGGCGGCTCCGACGGCAATATCGTCGGCGCCCTCGGCATCCCGGTCCTCGACGGGCTAGGTGCAGAGGGCGGAGGGGCCCACGCGCTCGACGAGCACGCCGTGCTCGTGTCGATTCCAGTTCGCGCCGAATTGCTGGCGCGTCTCTTGCGCAACCCGGGTCTCTAAAGCAACAATCACGACAGTTTCTGTTCGAACCTGGAGGTGGTTATGGCTGCCCAGGCGGACGAACGCACGATGGTCTCCGAGCGACTCGCGCCCGGCATGTTGCCGCGCGTGCTGAACTCGTTCGACATGACGATCATCTTCGTCGCGATCGTCCTCTTCATCGTGAATGCGTCTGCGATCCAGCAGGCGCATCAAGCCGCCTACACGTACTGGATCCTCGGGTTCATCGCCTTCCTGATCCCCGGGGCGCTGGTGACGGCCCACCTGGGCCAGATGTTCCCGCAGGAGGGCTCGCTGTACGTCTGGACACAGAAGGCGCTCGGCCCGTTCTGGGGCTTCTTCGCCGGCTTCTGCGCCTGGTGGCCCGGGATCCTCGTCATGGTGGCAACGGGTGACGCCGTCGTCACGATCTGGCAATTCATCGACAAAGGCGGCCTGCCCAAGGCATGGGAGCAGGGTCTGATCATCCTCGCCGTCCTCTGGTTCTCGGCGTTGATGTCGATGCTGCGTCTCCGAATGACCCAGTCGTACGCAAACCTCGCCGTCGTCTTCTACGGAGCCGCGATCTTCGTGATCGGGCTGGCCGGAATCCTCTGGCTGATCGGGAGTGGACACTCGGCGACGGGCGGCTGGGGAACGGCGAGCAACTGGAACATCCACTCCGGCCAGTGGACGTGGTTCGGGTTTGTGATCCTCGCCTTGCTCGGGATCGAGGTCCCGCTGAACATGGGCGTCGAGATCGTGCACATGCGGGCGATCAAGAAGTACCTGTTCTGGGGCTCGATCGTGGTGATGGTCGCCTACCTGTGGGCGACACTCGGGACGATGCTCGCGCTGCCTGCTGCGAAGAGCGTCGGCGCTACCACGGACGTCCTGGGCGCCGTTCAGGTTGGGTTCTTCAACTCCCACACCTTCGCGATCATCGTCGCCCTCGTTCTGCTCTGGTTCTTCGTCTCGAACACGATCGTCTACAACTACTCGTTCTCACGATTGCTGTTCGTGTCGGGGCTCGAGCAACGGATGCCGCGGCAGCTGGGGCGGGTCAACTCGAGGAAAGTGCCGGCCTACGCGATCATCACGCAGACCGTGCTCTCCTCCATCTTCGTCGTCGCGATCTTCAACCCGTGGGTGGGCGGGAACAACAACCAGCGTGCCTACTGGCTGTTCCAGGCCGCCGTGACCGTGATCTGGTGCGTCTCGATGATCCTGCTCTTCGCGGACATCTTCCTCGTCAAGCGTGCGTTTCCGGCGAAGTTCGACGAAGTGCGGACGACGCATCCCTACCTGCTGTATGCCAGCGGCGTCATCGGGATCCTGGCGTCGGCCTTCGGCGCGTACGTCACGTTCCGGTCACCGTGGACGTCCCTGTTCAGCATCGGACACTGGCGGCTGTGGCTCGCGGTGCTGTGCGGCGTCTCCTTGGCCGCGGCGGTTCTCATCTACGCGATCAGCGAGTTCATGCATAGGCGCGCGGCTCCTACACCGACACTCACGCCAGCGGCGTAGGTGGAGGCAGCCGACGTCGTGAAGCAAGCGGACGAGGCGGGCCTCCGCCTCGTCCGCTTCCTCTGGTGCGGAAACGACGGCACGGTCAGGGCGAAGGCGAGCTCGCTCCACGGACTCGCCGGCCGGATCGAGAGCGGGATCGGCCTGACGGTTGCGATGCAGGCGATGAACGCCCTCGACCAGCTCCAGCCCGTCCCGGGGATGGGGCCGGTCGGTGAGATCCGCCTCGTGCCGGATCCGGACACGTTTCGTGTTCTTCCCTACGCGCCACACCTCGGCAGCATGCTCGTCGACCAAGTCCAGCTGAACGGCGAGCCTGCTCCGGTCTGCCAGCGCACCTTCCTGAAGCGGATGGAGGATCGGCTCGAGCAGCGCAGCACGCGCCTCGAGGTTGCGTTCGAGAACGAGTTCTCCCTCGCCACACGCGTGGACGGCGCCTACGTCCCGATCGATTCGGGCCTCTGCTTCTCGACGATCAGTGCCACGGCCGCTCAGGATTACCTCGACGACCTCGTTGCCGCCCTGGACGAGCAGAAGATCGGCCTGGAGCAGTACTACTCCGAGCTCGGCCACGGGCAGCACGAGATCTCGACGCCACACGCGCCTGCTCTCCGGGCGGCCGACGAACAGCTGCTCGTCCGAGAGACGATCCGCGGGCTGGCGACTCGGCACGAACTGGGTGCATCACTCGCCCCGAAGCCGTGGCCCGAGAACGCGGGCAATGGCTGCCACATCCACTTCTCGCTCTGGGACTCGGACGCCGAGCTCAACCGCTTCCACGACGCGGCCGCGCCGGACCGGCTGTCGGCGGAGGCTCGCTCGTTCATCGCCGGCGTCCTCGAGCATCTCCCCGGGCTCTGCGGCCTGACGGCACCGAGCTTCAACTCCTACCACCGGATCATTCCTCAGTACTGGGCGGGGGCTTTCGTCTGCTGGGGCCACGACAACCGGGAGGCACCAGTGCGCGTACCGTCGGTGTTCCGAGGCATGGAGGAGGCCTCGACCAATGCGGAGCTGAAGGCGGCCGACGCGACCGCGAACCCGTACCTGGCGATCGGCGGCCTGATCGCCGCCGGACTCGACGGGCTCGAACGTGGGCTCGGGCCCCCCGACCCGGTTGAGGTCGATCCGGCCACCATCGACGAGGAGGAGCGATCGCGACTCGGGATCCTCCGATTGCCTGCGACACAGGAAGAGGCGCTCACCGCGCTCGAGGCCGACGAGGTCCTCACCCGCGCGCTCGGACCCGTCCTGGCAGAGTCGTATCTCGCAGTCCGCCGGTCCGAATGGGCGGCTTACTCCGCGGGAGACGAGGCATTCGAGCAACAGGGCCACTTCTTGAAGTACTGACCGGGATCAAGCTCGTCGACCACCACGCGCACGGGATCCTGCGCGCGCGGCCGACGCTCGACGAGTTCCGCGGGCTGTTCTCCGAGAGCCCCGATCCGCGCCAGTGGCCGCACGTCGCGACCGGCGTTACCTACCGCCGCGCGATTGGGGAGCTGGCCGACTTCTTCGGCTGCGAGCACACCGAGACGGCGGTCCACGAGCATCGCCTAGCACGCGATCCGAGCAAATACGCTGCGACGCTGTTGCAGGCGACGGGGACCGACTTGCTGTTCGTCGACGACGGCTTCCCTTCGCCCAACGAGGGGACGAGCTGGCAGGAGCTCGGGGAGCTCGCCGCGTGTGACGCCCGACCCGTACTGCGGATCGAAAGCCACGCCGAGGCGGACCCCGAAGGGCTGGCTGCGGAGATCGCCGCAGCGCGGGCGAATGGCTTCGTGGCGTTGAAGACGATCGCCGCGTACCGAGGTGGGCTCGATCGCGTCCCGGCCGACGTGGTCGCTGCGCTCCAGGTCAACGAGGCGACCGGCGAGCCACTTCCGGTGCAGGTGCACTGTGGCTTCGGCGACTCCGACCTCCACCTCTGGCGGTCTGATCCCTCCTACCTGAAGCCGCTCGTCGAACGGTTCCGCGAGACGTCGTTTGTGTTGCTGCACTGCTACCCATTCGTGCGCGAAGCGGGCTGGCTCGCACACGTGTACGGGAACGTCTACTTCGATCTCTCGCTGACCATTCCCCACGTTGCGCGTCCCGCCGAGGCTCTGCGCGAGGCGCTCGAGCTCGCTCCGGTCTCGAAGCTGCTCTATGCCTCCGACGCCGCGCGCACGCCGGAGCTTTACTACCTCGCCGCGAAGTGGTGGCGCGAGACGCTTGCCGGAGTCCTCCCCGAGCTGCTCGCGGGCGACGCCGAGGAGGCCGCCCGCCGCATCCTCCGCGAGAACGCTCTGCACCTGTACGTGAACCGCGACTGACCGCCTCGAGCATCAGACGAGGATGCACGCCGCCCGGTGTTCCGCGGACTGTGCATCTCGCGGACGGAGAAGCTCCGGATCGTGCGAGCGACACTCCTCGACGGCGACGGGGCACCGAGGATGGAACCGGCACCCAGACGGGATGCGCGCTGCGTCCGGCGCCTCGCCGGTGAGGATCTGGGGACGCGTCCTGTCCCTCGGATCTCTCCTCGGCACGACCGACAGGAGCGCCTTGGTGTATGGATGCTGCGGGTTGTCGACGATCTCCGTAGCCGAACCGATCTCCACGATCCGGCCGAGGTACATGACCGCGATGCGATCCGCGAAACGGGCTGCGGTAGAGAGATCGTGCGTGATCATCAGGATGCCGAGGCCTCCGTCGCGGAGGCCGTCGAGCAGCTTCAGAACGCCTGCACGCACCGAGACGTCGAGCATCGACACCGGCTCGTCCGCAACCAGGAGCTCCGGGCCGAGGACGAGGCTGGCGGCAATGGCCACGCGCTGGCGTTGACCGCCCGAGAGCTCGTGCGGATAACGGTCCAGAAAGAGATCGGGGGGCGTGAGCTCGACCCGTGCGAGCGCCTCCCGGACGTGCTCTCGCCGCTCGGCCCGCGAGCCGCCAAGGCGATGGATCAGCAGCGGTTCCTCGACCGCGGCCCGCACGGTCAGGCGCGGGTCGAGTGACTCGTAAGGGTCCTGGTAGATGATCTGCATCCGCCGCCGCAGCGGCCGCAGCTCGCGCGCGGACAGAGCGGTGACGTCGGTGCCGGCGAAGCTGACGCGCCCGGCCGTCGCATCGACGAGCCGCAGGACGGTCTGCGCCGTCGTCGTCTTCCCGCAGCCGGACTCGCCAACGAGTGCGAGCAGCTCGCCGCGGCGCACCGCGAAGGAAACATCGTCCACGGCGAGCACCCACCGACGCGGCCGGCGCCTGAGCCCTCCCACCAGGCCGCGCGGCACCGGGTAGCGCACGACGAGGCCGTCGACGTCGAGTAGCGGGGCAGCGCCGTTCGAGCTCACGGCGCCACTTCGGCGACGAGATCGTTCAGATGGCAGGCGGCCGCATGAGCGGGACCGACCTCACGCAAGCGCGGACGATCGTGTTCGCAACGCGAGAAGGCGCTGTCGCAACGTGCGCGAAACGGGCAACCGTCGATGGCACGATCGAGCCGCGGTGGCGCGCCGGGGATCGAGACGGGCAGGCCGTTGCCGTGGAGATCGGCCGTAGCAGCGAAGAGAAGCCGTGTGTATGGATGTCTCGGTTGGTGGAAGAGGTCGTCCACCGATCCCTGTTCGACCAGCTCTCCCGCGTACATCACCGCCGCGCGGTCGCACAGCTGCGCCACGACGGGAAGGTCGTGCGTGACGAGTAGGAGCGCTAGCCCGAAGTCGCGGCACAGAGCGTCGAGCAGCTCCAGGATCTGAGCCTGGACCATCACGTCGAGCGCCGTCGTCGGCTCGTCCGCGACCAGCACGCTCGGATCACACGCGAGTGCCATCGCAATGGCAGCGCGCTGGCGCATGCCGCCCGAGAACTCGTGCGGAAAACGTTGTGCGCGGCCGGCGGGAATACCGACCGACGCCAGCAGTTCCTCGACCCGGGCCCGCGCCTCGCGTCCGGTCGCGCGTCTGTGCAGCTCGAGCGCCTCGACGATCTGCGAGCCGACCGTCCGGACGGGGTTGAACGCGTTCATCGCCCCCTGGAAGACCATCGCGACATCCGTCCACCGGTGCGGGCGCATCGTCTCCTCGCCGCCTCGCAGGATGTCCTCTCCGGCGAGGAGAACGCTGCCAGACACCGTTGCGCTCGGCGGCAACAGGCCCATGAGAGCGAGTGCGGTTGTGGTCTTGCCGCAACCCGACTCTCCGACCAGGCCGAGCCGTTCGCCCTGCTCGAGCCGAAGCGAAACACCCTGAACGGCGTGCAGCGTCCCTCCACGCGGCAGGTCGAACCAGACGTGGAGATCATCGGTTGCGAGCAGAGAGCCGCTCACAGCGCCTCGGCCTTCCTGCCGATCAGTGGGCGGAGACGGAACCCACGCGCGGAAAGGTGCGCGACGCGGAGACGCGGATTGAGTGCGTCCTCGAGCGCCTGGCCGATCAGGCTGCACGAGAGGATGAGCAGCGCCACCAGCGCCCCCGGCGGAACGATCGCCCACCACGCACCCGAGGAGATCGCGGCGCGCTGGAATGCGTTCTCGATCACCTTTCCGAGCGAGATCCGGCTCGGGTCGCCCAGGCCGAGGAAGGACAGGGCCGTCTCGTCGAAGACAGCGACCGCAATCGTCAGCACGGTGTTGGCGATCAGGAGAGGTGCCACCTGCGGCAGGACGTGCCGGAGGACGATCCGGGTGTGGCCTGCGCCTAGCGCACGCGCACGCTTGACGTACACGCGCTCTCTGACGCTCTTCACCTGAGCGCGGATGACACGCGCGGTCGAGGTCCAGAGCAGGATCCCGATCACGACCACGATGTGGAAGAGGCTCGGCCCCCAGATCGCGGCGACGATGATCATCAGAGGCACATCGGGGATGACGAGGAAATAGTCGGTGACGCGCATCAGGACCCCGTCCACCTTCCCGCCGAAGTAGCCGGCGAGCACGCCGATCGTGCCGCCGATCAGCATCGAGACGAGCGTTGCGGCGAAACCGACGACGAGCGAGATCCGCGCGCCCCACATCAGAAGCGTGACGACGTCGATGCCGCCGTCGTCGAGGCCGAGTGGATGCTTCCAGGACGGATGGCCGAACACCGGCCCGACCTGGTCGTGCAAGCCGTACGGCGCGACCCATGGCGCGAGCACCGCTGCGACGACGATCAGCGCGAGGACAATCACGCCGATCGTTGCGGACGGCCGGCGACGGACCGTCTCCCAGATGAGACCGCCTCGCGAGCGGACGGGCTCCGGCTCGGCGACAGCGCCGGGCTCGTGGAGAACCACGCTCATTACGTGATCCTCGGATCGAGCTTGAAGTAGAGGAGATCCGCGAGGAGGTTGAAGAAGACGACGGAGACGGTGAGGACGAGAAAGGCCCCCTGGAGCATCGGGTAGTCGCGTTGCAGGACGGCCTCGTAGACGGCGCGCCCGATGCCCGGCCAGGAAAAGACCGTCTCGATCAGGATCGCGCCGGCCACGATGTAGCCGAGCGAGAGCGCGACGAGCGTTGCGATCGGCAGCATCGCGTTCCTGAGGGCGTGCTTGCGCACGATCGCCCAGGGTCGCAGCCCCTTCGCGCGGGCAGTCAGGATGTAGTCCTCGCCGAGGGTCTCGAGCATCGCCGAGCGGACGATCAGCGTGTACTCGCCGTAGAGGACGAGCCCTAGGGTGAGCGAGGGCAGAACGATGTGGGACGCCAGGTCCTTCAGGTGTGTCCAGAACGATGGGTTGATGAGAAAGTCGTTCGACATCCCACCGGTCGGCAGGACACCCGTGAACAGGATCACGAGCATCAGCCCGAGCCAGTGGGTGGGCATCGAGTAGAAGGCGAGCGCCGACCCCACGCTGGCGCCTTCGACCGGCGTGCCGCGGCGCCAGGCCGCGATCACGCCCGTAAGCGTGCCTACGACGATCGCGAACAGCGTGCCGAAGAACACCATTGGCAGCGTGTTGAGGATCGCCGTCCGCACGTTGCTCGACACCGGTTGCGAGTTCGCGAACGAGACGCCGAGGTTGCCGTGGACGAGCTGCTTGAGGTAGAGGACGTATTGCTCTCCCCTGGACTTGTCGAGCCCGAACTGCTTCTTGATCGCGAGGCGCGTCTCGGGTGTGGAATGCGGAACACGCGAGAGATTCGAGACGGCGCTGCCCGGAGCAAGCCGGAAGAGAACAAAGTTGATCGAGACGGCCACGAACACCGTCACGAGTGCGAACGCCGTCCGCTTGATGACGTAGTCGGCGCCTCTCATCTGCTCACCGGGGGCGCGGGCAGGGCCGCGGCTACTTCTGGTGCACGGTCGTCATGGTGAGGATCGAGAGCTCGTTGAAGGGCCCCTGGGGCGTGTTGATGAACCCCTCCCACTTCGGACTGACCGCGGTGACGGAGTCGTCGTTGGCGAGCCAGAGGTACGGCCGCTTGTCGTACAGATACTTCTGCATCTTCCAGACGAGCTGGCGTCGCTTGTCCTGGTCGGGGGTCAACTGTTGCTTCGAGTACATGGCGTCGTACTTCTTGTCGCAGAAGCCGCTGTCGCTCCAGCCGCCGTACTGGGCGCAGGTGACGACCGAGAGCATGAAGTCCGGGTCGACGAGGGACACCCAGTCCCACATCGCCAGGTCGAAGTTGAGGTACTTGTTGTTCGGCCCGGACATCAGGTCGAAGGCAGCAGTCGAGTCGAGCGCCTTCTGGTGCAGCTGGACGCCGATCTTCGCGAACGCGGTCTGGAGGATCTGGAACGTCCGCGGAATGCTGTGAACGTCGGTGGGAGTGATCACGTCATACGCCATCCTGTGGCCGTTCGCGACGCGAATTCCTCCAGAGCCACGCTTGTAGCCGAGCTTGTCGAGCATCTTGTTCGCGAGCCCGAGGTCGAAACTCTCGGGCTTGAGGTCCGGGTTGTGCCAGGACCCCGTCGACGCGGGCACGATCGACGAGGCCGGCTTCGCGGCCCCGAGCCAGACGACGCGGATGATCTGGTCGCGGTCAATCGCGTGAGCGAAGGCTTCTTTGAGCTTGAGGTTCAGGAGCTCGCGATGCTTCTTCTTCTTCGGGTTCGAGTTGAAGATGAAGTCGGTCTGGTCGAGCCCGGGCGAGTTGGAGACAGTGAAGCCGGCGCTCTTGAGCGTCTTGATGGCGGTAGCGGGTACGGCCTCGATGGCGTCGAGCTCGTGCGCCTTCAGGGCCGAGATCATCGCGTCGTCATTGGAGAACATCCGCAGGCCGAACGCATCGATCTGCGGCTTCGCTCCCCAGTAGGAGTCGTTCTTCTGGAAAAGCGCGATCTCGTTCTTCTTGTACTTCACGAGCTTGAACGGTCCCGAGCCCACGATCGGGGCGTTGTTCGCGAAGGTCTTCAGGTCAGCCCCCTTGTGGCCGGTGTGTTGCGACCAGATGTGCTTCGGGAGGATGAAGAACTGCTGGAACTGGCCGAGCACGTTGCCGGGCGCCTGCTTGTAGTGGACGACGAGCGTCGTGGGGTTGGGCGCCTCAGCGCGCGTGATGTGCGCGATCAGCCCCGCTTCGTTTGCGGCCCCGCTGCCCTGATACTTGATGTCCGTGTTGATCGTCCAGGCGGCGTCGGCCGAGGTCAGCGGCTTGCCGTCGGTCCACTTTGCATTCGCCTGCGTCGTGAACGTCCACGTCTTCCCATCCTTCGAGGTCTTCCACGAGCGCGCGAAGAAGGGCGCGAAGCGGAGATTCGTCTTGTCGTACTGGACAAGAATCGGATAGACGTACTGGAACGTGGCATAGGTGTCCTGATTGAAGCCCACGTAGGGGTTGAGCGAGTCGATGCCAGAGCTCGTCCCGAGCCTGAACGTCCCACCGCTCTTCGCCGACTGGCTCCCTGCAGTCGAGGCATACACACCGATCGCGATCGCCAACGACGCGACCACGCCAACTCCCGCCCACCGCTTCCGCATCTTCAGCCTCCTCGAAATACCGGATCGTCAACGGTGAGCGTACGCCGGTCGGCATCGAGCGTACAAGTCACGCCCAGTGGCAGCGCGGCGAGATTCTTCCCGTGCCCGAGCGGCAGCTTGTAGAGAACAGGCACGCCGAGTGGCTCGAGATGGTCCTCGAGCACGTCCTCGAGCGACCTCGACCTGGCCCAGTCGGAGGCCTGGCGAAGGTCGCCCCAGTCGCAGTCCTTCATCTCACCGACGACCACTCCCGCGACGCGATCGAGCTTCCCGGCAGCTGCGAGCTGCGTGAGGAAACCGTCGATGTGGTAGGGCGGCAGCTTGACGTCCTCGAAGAACAGAATCGCGTCGTCGACCTGGAACTCCCACGGCGTGCCCATCGTCTGCATCAGGAGCCAGAGACAGCCGCCGACCAGCGGAGCGGTCACCGCGCCGCCGTTGATCGCGCGAACGTAAGGGTCGTCCGGGTCGCGCGGAACCAGGCCCGTGCCGTCTCCGGTCAGCACGCTCAGCAGGCGCTCGCGCGAGAAGACCGTCGTCTCGGACGCACCGACGCCCACGAGCCCGTTCCCGTAGAGCGTTGCGAGACCGGTCCGCTGACGGATCGCAACGTGCAGCGCGGTGATGTCGGAGTAGCCGACGAACGGCTTGGGGTTTCGAGCGATGACGCCGAAGTCGATGAACGGGATCGTCTGGGCTGAGCCGTACCCGCCCTGGAGCGACTGGACAACGGTGACTTCTGGATCCGCGAACAGCGAGACGAGATCGCGTGCCCGACTGCGAGGATCGCCGGCCACGTAGTCATCCCGCGCGAAGACGCCGTCGGCGAGCTTGACGCGATAGCCCCTGGACTCCCACCATTCGACACCGCGCTCGATCTCGGAGCGTGCGTCGTACGGGCTCGCGGGCGCAGCGACACCGATCGTGCCGCCCGCTCGCAGGGGCGAGCCGAAGAGCGTGGCCGCGGTCATGCCGGCAGATCCTCCTTTCGTGGACGCGGAAGCGGAAAGATCCTCCCCGACGCGGCCTCCGCCATCCGCTTCAACCGCCGCGCGAGCTCCCGCTGCGAAGCTGCGAGGTGATTGGCCAGTCGCCGTTCCAGCCACGGCCCGGGCTCGCGTGCGCCGGTCTCCCGTCGCAGGGATGCGAGCTCGTCCCAGAGGTCCGGCCCCACGTCCGGATCACCCTGGACCGCCCAGCATGCCCGCGGTGCCATGCGGCCCCTGCGGGCCCGCTCGATGCGGAAGGCGTCGCGACCGAGATCCGAACAGAGCCAGTTGAGCCCGACCTGGGCGAGCGACCTCGCGGCAACACCGTGCCGGCCGGCACGCAGAGAATGCAGCCCGGCCGAGAGGTGTTCGACGTCGTGGGCGGTCTGCTCATGCGGGTAACGGGCGGACTCCCGCGCGTCGAGACCGTGAAGGCCTCGCCCGACGGCCGTGAAGCGGTCGCGCCCTCTTGCACCTTCGAGACTCCTCAACGCGCGGCGCAACCCGCCGTGTTGCACACCTCCGAGCGACTTTCGCAGGTGCTGAGCACGCGCCCTGTAGTCGGGCGCGTCCGCAGCGCCGGCGGCGGCCTCGAGGAGGAAGCGACCGCACAACTCGGTCAGACGAGCGAGATAGTCGAAGTCGACACGGTCGGAGGTGTCGTACTGCGTGTGGTATTCGCTGCGGTCGAACGCGGAAGTGAACGTCGACACGTTCACGCCCGGGACACCGGCCGCCAGAAACGGCCAGACCTCCGTCCACGTCGTCGGTGCTGCCAGGCGAAACCCGTGTGGCAGGAGGCCATCTCGGGCCGCACGCCGGCAGAGACGCCGCGACCAGGCGGCCAGCTCGGGCGGGGTGTCGACGGTGAACGGCTCGGGCCGGCCCGACCCTTCCACGTTGAGGTAAAAGCGTGCCCGAGTCGACCACTCGGGATGCTCTGCGACGATCTGGTACCAGGCGCCGTAGCACCAGTCGTACGACGAATTGGCGATCCCATACTCCTCGGCCGTGTGCGAGACGAAGATGATCGGGCACTCCGGTCGAAGGCCGGCACGCGCGAGTGCAAGCGTGATTGCGACGGCGCTTGCATCGTCGAACGCGGCCCGGAACCAGCCGTCGTGATGACCGCCCACGATTGCCGGGGGTCCATTGCTGCGGCCCGGCAGGTTGCCGACGACGTTTGCGGCCTCGGCACCGCGCGTGAGCGGCGCCTCGAGCACGACCCGCACCCGTGCACCGGAGGCCGTCGCGAGGACCTCGGAGTCCTCCTTGCGGATCGTGACGCACGGCGGCGCCTCCGCATGCCAGATGCCGTCGAAGGTCCCGAGCGCGTACGGCGCCTGATAATACGGGCCGCCGGGCGGCGAGCTGACGATCATCGCGGCCGCACCACGCAGGCCGAGCTCGAGACCGACCATGTACGGCCAGAGCCGCTGGACCTCCCAGTCGACGAGCGCGATCTTCCCTCTGATGTCGAGACGATTCAGTTGACGCCGGCCGCCGCGGCCCACGACGACGAGCTCACCCGAGGAGCCGCCCGCCGGTGTCTCCGGGACGCCGCCGAAAGACGCGCACTCGAACCTACGCCGGTCCAGCTCGACGAACGCGTTGCGAAAACGCCAAGCATCGACGGGCACGGGCTCCTCGACGACGTCCGACAGGCCGGCATCCCGCATCTCAGCCGCGATGAACGCCGTGGCTGCGCGCTCCTCTGGCGTACCCGCGACGCGGAAGCCGAGGGGGTGGGACGCGAACGACTCCAACCGCTCGACGACGTAGCGGAGGTACTCGTGCGAGACCTCGATCACGGTCGGCCCTCCTGCACGCCGAGGAGCGTCGCCACGACCAGCTCGCCAAGCGAGCTGAGGTCGTAGCCGCCTTCCTGAACGATCACCGTCGGCAGATCCAGCCC
>UEXU01000388.1_pt1 | contig 15073 bp, 15 predicted proteins | sample 4301121 | NCBI WGS metagenome assembly UEXU01 (sample SAMEA4773174, study PRJEB27434) | metagenome | biome: 2259; feature: agricultural soil; material: soil | place: USA | collected 2014-09 | depth 0.25 m
CCACCACCGCTGAGATGATTCCGCCCCGGCTCGCGATCAGATACACGGTCGAGAACAGCCACAGCCGCACGCCCTGAGCAGACAGGCTGCCGGCGCTCGCCCCCGCGAGAACCGGCAGGGTGATCGTCGACATGGACGCGATCGCCGTCGCCCCGGCGATCGTGCGCACATCGTCCAGAAGCTGAAACCTTAGCCGGTCGCGGTAGAGACCACCGGCGGCGAGCAACGCGATCGCGATGACGGGGAAGGTGTAGAGCCAGGTAGCCGAGAGACTGTCCGCGCCGACGGCGCGTCCCCCCACGCGCTCGAAGGCAACCGCGAACCCAAGTACTACCGCGTCAGCGGCGGGCGCGAGCGCAAGCCAGTGGCGGGCCCGGCGCTGCGAAGGCGCCTTGCTTCGCAATTGCCGGGCCGCCAGTCGAGGTGCCCCAGTGGCCGGTTCGAAGATCGACACGGTCGCCTGTCAGGATCCGATTCGCCGCAGATTTTCTGGCCGCAGTTACCCGAGCTACGTGCCGCGCTTGGCCGCGCGCCGCATGCCCGCTCCGAGGATCAGCAAGGTGGCGCCACCGGCAACCAGAAGAGCGAGATCGAGCCCCGTAAACGGGAGACTGCCACTCGCGCCTGCCGTGTTGCCTCCGCCAACTTGGTTCTGCACGTTCCCGGCCGAACCGCCGTAACCGCTGCCAGCAGCCCCACCGGCGGCCAAAGCCGAGGGTGCCAGCACAAGCACTGCGCACACCAGCACCATCACACACCGCAGTTTCATGAGTCCTCCCCGCAGATTTGAGTACCTAGCCGACTGGAGAGTAGTTGGGCGGTCGGCTCTCGTCAAAGCCTTTTGTAGGTTTTGTGGCTTAACTGCGCCGAAAACTATCCAAAAATCCCCCGTTCGAGTCATCAATTCGGTCCGATGCGGCCGCGGACGCGCTCGACGAACTGGCGATCTACCTGCGCCCGGTCGACGGTCCGCCCTGCCGCAACCTCTCTCCGAACGCTCGCGACGACCCCTTCGCGGGGATTGAGCTGCGACGCCTCTCCGAGCTCCTTCAGCGCTGCGCGCTTGTGTCCCAGTGCGGCCTCGGCAAGGCCGAGCTCCAAGTGGGCATACCAGTTCCGAGGATCACGCTCGAGCGCACCCTGGAACGCGCTTCTCATCCGAGGTACCTCATTGAGGCGGCTCGCGATCGCGCCGGCTAGCAGGTCGGCGCGAGCGCTCAATGGGTTCAGGGCCCGCGCGTGGTCGAGATCGGCGAATGCCCCGGTCGGCCGCGTCGCCCAGGTGTCGGAAGCCCGACGCGCATCGAGCTCGGCAAGCCAGGGGAAAAGGAACGAGGCTCCGGCTGCAGCCGCGACGACGACCGCGAGGGCGGTGGAGACGAGTGGTGTACGCCGCGCCGGCGTCTGCGCCCGACCCCGGCCGGCCGCAAGCCCAAGCCAGGCGAGAGCGGGTGCGGCGAGCCCGGGAAACTCCCAGAACCAGTCGATCGAGCCGTGGATCGCGAAGTACGCAACGGCCACAAGACCGGCCCGAGTCACACCACCCGACAAGTCGGCCCGGCGCCACACCGCGGTTCCGGCCGCGATCGCCGCCGCGACGACGAAGCCGCCGAACAGGATCGCCCCGACGATGCCGGTCTGAGCGAGGACCCGCAGAATCAGACTGTGCGGATAGAGCGGCTCCTCACTGCTGCGCCGCTCGCGAACGTAGTCCTGGGCGAAATTGTCCACTCCGACCCCGCGAACCGGGTGATCGCGAAACTCGCCCAGCGCGACCCGCCAGAAGTCGTAGCGGTTACTGCCGAGGCCGAGCCCGAAGTACGAGTTCCCCGTCTCGGCGGGCTGGCCCGACTTGAAGTCGTGCCAGGCCTTGCTGACCCGGTCCTCTGGACTCGGGCGCGCGAGCCCGACCGCCGCTGCTCCCCCGACGATCGCGATTGCGGCAATAGCGATCGCGGCGAGCCGAAGGGAGCGGGCAGCGCCGGCCGACAGCTCGACACGCCGGTCGACCAGCGACACGACCGTCCAGGCAACCAGAACGGCCGCGGCACTCAGCCCGATGGTCCCGAGGACAGAGTGGATCGGGCCGCTCGGGTTCTGACCGGCCTTGATCGGCTTGTAGAGATCCAGGAGCTCGCCGCGTGTGAGCAAGAGCGCAATTCCAATCGGAATCAGAGCGAGCGCGGCTCGGACCCGGCCGGGTACGAGGACGAGGTACACCACAACCACGACGGGGACGACGAAGAGGGACGCCCTGCTCTGCGTGAGGAGCGCGAGCTCCCCGAGGGCGGTGGCTGCCGCGAGGGCGATCCCGCGAACGAGAGCCGGCAACTCCCGCCGAGCTGCAAGGTAGGCGAGCGGCCACAACGAGAAGAGGTAGACCGCGCATGCAGCGTTGGGGTAGCCGGCCGGAGCGGACAGACGGCCGTGGATGAAGAACGATGCGGTGTTTCCGCCGGCGGCGCGGGCGAGGTCGACCAAACCGATCCCGAGGGCGGCCAACGCCAGGGCAGAGAGGAAGACCGGAACGGACCCGCGGCGCCAGGGGATCGAGGCGAACAACGAGTAGACGATGAGGTAGAGAAGAGTTCGATTCGCCCCGTCCCACGCGATCCCCTGATCTCCGCTCCAGGTCACCGACAGTCCACACCAGGCCGCAAAGGCGGCGAGGCACCCGATCGCCACCAGGGCGGACCGCGACGGGGCCGGGCGTCCGTTGGCGACGAACCACACCACCGCCAGGCTGAGCAGGAACAAAGCACCCGGGTACCAGGTGGTCGGCTGGTAGCCCGCGTCGGATGCGACCCAGACGGCAAAGACGAGGACGATCAGGCCGCCTAGTACGAATTGCGGGTCGAAGGCCCGTCCGGCCGTGCGGATCGTCCGTTCCATACCGAGCATCGCTAGCGCGGGCGAAGCGCCGGGAAAAGGATGACGTCGCGGATGGTGTCCCGGCCTGTCAACACCATGGCGAGCCGGTCCATGCCGATGCCGACGCCTCCAGTTGGCGGCATCCCGTAGGCGAGTGCTTCTACGTAGTCCGGGTCACCCTCCTCCGCCTCTGCGGCGCCGGCCGCCCGCTCGGCCGCCTGCGCCTCGAAGCGCTCGGCCTGCTCCGCGCTGTCGTTCAGCTCGCTGAACGCATTCGCGAACTCCATACCGCTCACGACGGCCTCGAACCGCTCGACGAGCTCGGGGTCGCTGTCGGTCTTCCTGGCGAACGGCGACAGTTCGATCGGCCAGTCGATCACGAACGTCGGCTGTATGAGCTCGGGTTCGACGAAGTGCGAGTAGGCATGGTCGACGAGCTGCGCCCAGGTCTTGTCCTGGCTCGTATCGACTCCAGCGGCGGCGAGCTTCGCGCGCAACTCGTCGGGGTCGCGCGACCAGGCCCCACGTTCACTCAGGGCCTCGACGAACCGGACGCGTTGCCACGGACGGGCCAGATCGACCTCGTTGCCCCTGAACGTCACCTGGGTCGTTCCGCTCACAGCCAGGGCTGCGCGTTCGACCAGCGTCTCCGTACGCTCCATCGTGTCCTTGTAATCGGCATATGCCTCGTACCACTCCAGCTGAGTGAACTCGGGCGAGTGCTTGTACGACACACCCTCGTTGCGGAAGTCCTTCGAGATCTCGTACACCTTCTCCAACCCCCCGACGATCAGCCGCTTGAGATAAAGCTCGTCGGCGATGCGCAGGTACACGTCCTGGTCGAGGTAGTTCGAGTGCGTGGCGAACGGCTCCGCGAATGCACCCCCGTACTGAGGCTGGAGGATGGGCGTCTCGACCTCGATGAACCCCTCGGCGTCGAGGTAGGCGCGGATTGCGGTGATCATGCGAGCGCGCGCTGCGGCCTGCTGTCTCGAGTCCTCGTTCATGAGCAGGTCGAGGTAGCGCTTGCGGTAGCGCAGCTCCGGGTCGGTCAGGCCGTGGAAGGTGTCGGGCAATGACGTCCTGATCTTCCCGAGCAGGACCAGCGCGTCGACCGCTATCGACGGCTCACCACGGCGAGCCTTGGCCGGCGCTCCGGTGACACCGACGAGATCACCCAGGTCGACGTCGATCTCACCGGTTCGGGCCTGGTCGCACAGGAGCTGGATCCGCCCACTGCGGTCGACGAGATCGAGGAACACGAGTTTGCCCATGCCGCGCCGTCCGAGCACGCGCCCGGCCACCCGTACCGTCTCACCAGCCTCGGCTCCGGGCTCCAATGTCTCCGCCTGCGCGCGCACGGTCTCGATCGGCACCGTGTCGGGGAAGCGCTTCGGCAGCACGCGTAGAGACTAGGCGCAGGTCCGGTCAGGCCGCGAGGCGATGGAGCGGCGTCGTCATCAGCAAGGCCCTCGTCGGTGAGTGCCTGCGGTAGAGGTCGAGCCGCGGCAGTGCGAATGGATCGCCCTTCGGACCGCCCCACAGCGCGAAGCCCCGTTCGTAGCCCGCCGCCTTTACAGCGGCGCGGACGCGCTCGTCGTGCTCGCCGTAGGGATAGGCGAAATCCGTGCACGGACGGCCGAGCTCGGCTTCGAGCTCTGTCTTCGACTCCCGCACCTCTCGTTGCAACTCGGCGTCGGAGAGAAGGGGGAGGTGCGCATGACGGATACCGTGCGAGCCGAGCTCGATTCCACGCTCGCGAAGGCTGCGCAGCTCGTCCCAGTCCATCGTCGCGAGCTGGCTGGGGTCGTCGCCTGCGAGCTCAGGAATGGCCGGAGGTGAGCCTCGAAGGGCGAGCGACGTGCAAACGAAGACGGTGATTGGCAGTCGGAGGTCGTGGAGCCGGCGGAACACAGTGACGGAGCTCCGATAGGCGTCGTCGAACGTCACCCGCACGCGGCGAAGTCGCGACAGGGCCTGCACCTGTCTCAGCAACAAATCCGGGGGGATCGACAGCCTGTGCTCCCAGCTCGGGGAGACGGCGTGGTAGCAGAGGACGAGCGGCCGCACCCGCCGCCCCCGAACGGCCTAGGCGGCCTTGATCTCGAGGATCTTGAACTTCAGCGTGCCGCGGGGTGCGGAGACCTCGACGGTCTCGCCCTTCTTCTTGCCGATGATCGCCTTGCCGACGGGCGACTCGTTCGAGAGTTTGTTCTGTGCCGGGTTTGCCTCCGCGGAGCCGACGATGTGGTACTCGACGGTCTGCTTCGCGGCGACATCCCTCAGCTTCACCTTCGAGCCGATCGAGACGACGTCCTTCGCGATGTCCTTCTTGGAGATGACGCGGGCGGCGCGCAGGCGCTCTTCGAGCGTAGCGATCCTGTGTTCGAGCAGCATCTGCTCGTTCTTCGCGTCGTCGTACTCGGCGTTCTCGGCGATGTCGCCGAACTCACGAGCGACGCGAATTCTCTCGGCAACTTCCCGTCGCTTGCTGGTCGAGAGCTCCTCGATCTCTTGCTTGAGTCTCTCGTAGCCTTCAGGTGTGAGGATCACTTCCTTCACTGCTGTTACACCCCTTCTCATGAAAAAAGCGCGGCGCAGAGGCGCCGTCGCGGGCGGGAATAGTAGCTGCCCGTGAGGGACCCGTCAACAGACTCGAGAGGTACCATTTTTCGCTCTGTGCAGGTAGATCTTCGCGAACCCTGGCGGATCCGGGACGTCCTGATCCCCTCCCGAGTGGTCCTCGCGCCCATGGCTGGAGTGAGCGTCCAGGCCTTCAGGCGCCAGGGCCGGCGCTACGGGGCGGGGCTGGTCTGCTCCGAGATGGTCAGCTGTGCCGGTTTGGGGCATCGGAACGAGCGGACGCTCGGCTATCTGAGGGTCGCCTCGGACGAGCATCCGCTGGCCATCCAGATCTTCGGCTCGGATCCTTCGGTCATGGCGGAGGCGGCCGGCATGGTCGTTGCTGCGGGTGCGGACATCGTCGACATCAACTTCGGCTGCCCCGTGAGGAAGGTCACCAAGACGGGGGCAGGCGCGACGCTGCTCGAGGACCCGGCACGCGCGGGCGCGATTGTCGCAGCGGTCGCGCGCGCGGTGCCCGTTCCGGTGTCGGTGAAAATGCGCCGCGGGCTCGAGGATGGCTCACGGGCCTGCCTGGAGATCGGGCCACGGCTTGTCGAGGCCGGCGCGGCCTCCCTCACCCTTCATCCCCGCTCGGCTCGTCAGATGTACCGGGGCGAAGCGGACCACAGACTGACCGCAGAGTTCGTCGAGCGAGTCGAAGTCCCGGTCATCGCTTCGGGCGACATCACGTCCCGCGCAAGAGCCCAGGCGGTCCTGGCCGGTACGGGCGCGGCAGCGGTCATGGTCGGCCGGGGTGCCCAGGGGAATCCATGGGCACTACGCGAGATCGTGGACGGCGAGGCGGGAGAGCCCTCTCGTGAGGAGGTCGCTGCGGAGTTGATCCTCTTCGTGCGCGAGACCGTGCGCGAGCTTGGCGAGCGGCGTGCTGCCGGGTTTTTGAAGAAGTTCTACGGCTGGTACCTGGGCCGTGGCAGATTCCCGCGGCCGTTCAAGCAAGAGCTCGTCCGGCTTGCGACCACCGAGGAGGTGGTGACCCGCCTCTTCGCGGCAGCACCGGGAGCCGCAGAGATCGTCGAGCAACTGGAGGCGGAGCTACCGGATCCGACCGGCGAGATCCTGCTCGACTCGATGCCGATCTCGATCTACGGCGGCGGCTAAGGCTTCTTCGGCGGGCCCGTATGGGTGTGGTTCTCGTCGCCGTGCCCCCAGCCCGGACGCGACTGATCTCCGCCTTGGTTTCCACCTTGATCTTCGCCTTCATCGTCGTCTTGATCGTCGTCTGAAGGTGGCGTCGACGTCGGTGGAGTGGACGAAGGAGGGGTCGTTTTGGTCGGTTGCGTCGCCGCCGGGGTGGGTTCCGGATTGGCGGGTGGTGACGGCGCAGGTCTCGTCGCCGTCGTAACCGTGGTCGTCGGGGCCACACCTGGCGACGTCGAGGGGGGCGACGGCGTTGGGGAGGGCGAGGGCGACGGTGTTGGCGCCGGAGTCGGCGACGGAGGCGGTGAGCCGGCCGGCTTTCCGGGCGAGGGTTTCGGGCTGGACGGCTCAGGTCGCGCGGGAGTGCTCACGGGCGCGGCCGCCAACTGAGACGTTAGAGCGCCCCGCGCGGCTCCTGCCTTTACTCGGTGTCCCTTGGCCGGTCGGACACTGCGGACGACCGCCGGCGGGAGCTGGGCGGCCTGCACCGGAGCGACCAAACCGGGTGCGACTGGGTGGCCCTCGGAGAGCGGCCCGGTCTCGAACGCCGCACGCCAGAGGTACCCCGAAGCAACGCCGGCTGCCACCAGCGTCGAGACACGGAGTGCGTCGGCCGAGATTCGCATCCGCGGGAGTATCCGTTGCACACCTGACGGCATGATCCCGACGACCTTTGACAGATGTTACTACGCCGCTAGGCCCGAGCTCGTCGCGACTCGGTTCTTTCCCTCGGCCTTTGCGCGGTACAACGCACCGTCCGCGGCCCTCAGCAGATCGTCTCCCGACTGGCCCAGGTGCAGCTCGGCCACACCGAAGCTGGCAGTCACGCGAACGGTGCGATTGGGTGCAACGGGCACAGCGATCGCGCTGAGTGATTGGCGCATTCTCTCCGCAACGCTGGCGGCCCCGACCGCATCGGTCTCGGGAAGCAGGACTGCGAACTCCTCGCCACCGATGCGACCCGGCACGTCCACCTCGCGGAGATGCGAGCGCGCAAGGTCGGCGAATGAACGAAGGGCGACGTCCCCTGCGTGGTGGCCGAAGTCGTCATTGACGCGCTTGAAGTCGTCGAGGTCCGCAAGTACGACGGTCAGCGGAGAACCGAACCGCTGGGCACGCTCGATTTCCGCCTGGAGCGCCTCGATGAAGCGACGCCGGTTCACGAGGCCCGTGAGGTCGTCTGTGCTCGCCTGTCGCTGAACGACATCGTGCAGGCGGGCGTTCTCGAGGGCGACCGCTGCCTGGGAGGCGAGCCACTCGGCGAGCTTCCTCGTCTCGCCTGAGAAGTCGTCCGACGACGGATAGAGAAGCAATTTCGTTTCGCCTTCCGCCGAGAAGCCGAGCTCGAGCGCCAGGGGGTCGCCCCTCAGGCCACCCACTTGCCCTACCCACGCCACCTCTTCGCCACCGACGAAGATCTGGCCGCCGCCCGCATCGGTTGCCTCCGCGATCACTTCCAGGATCACCGGCAGGAGGACGCGCGGGTTGTGGGTCGCGGCAAGCGCGTCGCCGACGAGCGCCAGCGCCTCCCGCGGATCTCGATGTGTCGCCTTCGGCGGTCGACGCCGGTCTCTGCGTGGGCGTTCCGCTCTTGGCGCGGAGTGGCCGGTCCGGAGGGTCCAGAAAAGGAGGCTCGCGGTCACGAGGGTGGCGACAATGGCGAGCCCGAGGAACGTGCCCCGGACGGCACCAACGAAACCCTCGACCGACGCCGGGTCGAACCGCAGAGGCATTGTCACAATCCTGATCTCTGGCGCCAACCCGCGGCGCCCTAGTGGTTCCTTTCCCAGATTAGTCGGAGACCTTCCAGGGTCAAGAACGGGTCGATTCCCTCGATCGTCCGCGAATGGGGGGAGATCAGATCGGCCAGACCCCCGGTCGCGATCGCCCGAGCCTCGACGCCGAGCTCGTCCCGAATGCGCCCGACGATCCCGTCCACCTGGCCGGCGAACCCGTAGACGAGCCCTGATTGAAGACTGGCGACCGTCGTCCGCCCGATCACGGTGGGCGGGTCGACGAAGTCAATCTTGCGCAGACGAGCCGCACGCTCGAAGAGGGCATCCATCGAGATCTCGATCCCGGGGGCGAGGACACCTCCGACGTACTCGGCCTCAGCGGAGACGACGTCGAAGTTCGTCGACGTGCCGAAGTCGACCACGATGCAGGGCGGTCCGTACCGATCAGCCGCCGCCACTGCATTCGCGATTCGGTCCGGCCCTACCTCGCGTGGATCGTCATAGCGAATAGGGATGCCCGTCTTGACTCCGGGGCCGACCTCGAGGAACTCGGCGCTCGTGTACCGCTCCGCGAACTCGTGATATGCGCGAATGAGCTGCGGGACGGTTGAGGCGACACAGATCCCGGCGACGCGCCCGAGATCGAGAAAGCTCTTGTAGAGCGCCCCGAGCTCGTCGCCGCTTTTGTGCGGCTCCGTCGCCACCCGCCAACGGTCGCTCAGATACCGGCCGTCGAAGAGGCCGAAAACGGTCTGCGTATTCCCAACGTCGACCGCAAGCAGCACGCCGCAATCATCACAGACGCACGGAGCTGCCCTCGATCGGGCGCTCTACGCGGTTAGCGACGAGAAGCCGCGTACCAGGCCTCGAATCGGCCCCGAGACGTCGCGAGATACGCCGTCAGCTGATCGTCGAACTGCGCCAGCTCGTCGCCGAGCTGGATGACCCTGAACTCGAGCTGACGCTGCGGCTCGCAGACGTGGATCTCCGCTTCCGCACGAGCCACCGAAGCCCCGCAGTCGGTACACGGCAGGTAACGCGGTTGTGGGAACGGAAGCATCAGTCTCCAAGGTCGAATGTGCACTCAGGATCGGCTGTTAATGCCCACGGCGCATCCCCCTGAAGGTCTATCGCGACGCCGACGCCGAAGGGCCGCCATGAGGCGGCCCTTCGACCGATCCCTGTTCGTCTAGGTCTGCGCTGTCGCCATCGCCGGGACGACGCCGAGCTGCTGCAGCATGCCGAGGGTGTCCCAGTTGGCCCACTCCTCGACGACCTTGCCGTTCGTCAAGCGGGCGATCGAGATTCCGGTGACGGTGACCTGCTTGCCCGTCGGCGAGACCCCCATCAAGTCACCCTGGTGTGTCCCGCGCCCGGTCCATCGCACCGTGACGAGGTCACCTTCCGCCAGGATCTCGTCGATCGTGATCCGGGCGTCCGGGAACGATGCCAGGTATCCAGTCACGAACTCCTTCATCCCGTCAGGGCCGTGCAGATCCGGAGTCGACGGATCGTGGCCGACGTAATCGGGCGCAACGTACTCGTCGATCACGCCGAGGTTTCCTTCCCACGGCTCGATCGTCAGACGACGGACGATCTCCTTGTTCGCGTCCGCGGACAAAGAGCAACCTCCTTCTGACCCCTCGCGGTCGAACGGCTCGATCATCCTCCTCCGCACCGCGGCTTGCAACCCTCGCCGATTCGCTGAGAAAGGTCGCGCTGGCTAGACGTCCTCGTCAGAGGAGACGCTTTCGCCGATCCTCTCTGCGAGTGCCTCTGCGGTCAGCCGTGGCTCGTCACCCTCGCTCCGCAACTCCTCCACAGTGACATCACTGGAGGTCCATACCTCCGCCCGCGGGATGATCCGGGTCGGCCGATTCTTGTCCCAGACCCAGACGTCCTCCATCCGCAGATGGAAGAAGGGGTAGTTTGGCTGCGAGACCTGGGCGAGGTCGAGCTTGTTACAAAGATAGGTCGCGTCCTGAGTGAGGACGCAGTAGCGAAAGAGACCGAAGACCGCGGTGTACTCCCGCTTGAGCTGCAACTCGAGCTCGGCTTCGAATTCGTCCAGTTCGTCGAGGTGGCTCACCGGTGATCCTGCCGGTGACAGCGGTGGATGCCCGGCTCGCGAGCGCCAAGCGAGCGCCGCGTGATCACGGGCCGGGCGCCGCCGAATGTCGCCGGGAGGGTCACCTAGGTTGAGTCTAGCTCTGCCAGCAGTGCGTGGACCGGGCCGCGACCGGGCACCTCCAGCGCCGGGTCGAGCTCGACGAGCGGCTCCAGCACGAATCTGCGCTCATGCAGCCGGGGATGGGGCACCTGGAGGCCCGGCTCCTCGATCGTCTCGTCGTCGTAGAGCAGCAGATCCAGATCCAGCGTGCGCGGCCCCTGGGCCGGAACCGCGGTCCGGTCACGACCGAAAGCGCGCTCGAGCTCGAGCAGAGCCCCCAGCAGCATCCGCGCCGAGAGGCCGGTCTGCAGCTCGACCACGCCGTTGAGAAAGCGAGGCTGCTCGACCGGCCCCACGGGATCGGTGTCGCGCAGCCTGGAGACACGGCGAACGTCGACGTCCGGCAGACCGCGCAGCCGGCCGACCGCGGCGCGAAGGGTCGACTCGCGGTCGCCGAGGTTGGAGCCGAGACCGACGAAGACGCGCGCCATCCCTGGAATACTCTTGCAGCCTTGGCGCTGAGGGTCCTGATTGCAGCCGGACTGCTCTGTCTGGCGGCCGCTGCACCAGCCCAGGCCGAGCTGATCCAGCTCGATCAGATGCACGCCGCACGAGGCGCACGGCTCGCACGCGAGGCCGGAGGGACCGCTCTCGCTCCGGAGATCGGGATCTGGCGGGTACCAGGCGCAGCCGTCGCCGGGCTGCGTCATGCGGGAGTGGTCAAGCTCAGCCGGCCCGAGCGCATCCTGACCGAGAGCTCACAAGCTCGGGCCACGGACCCGTTCGTGTCACTCGAGTGGTGGCGGCCCGTGATCGGAGCGGATGCCGTCGAGCCGCCGGGGCCCGGCAAACCCGTGACGGTGGTGGACTCCGGCCTCGACATCACCCATCCAGAGTTCGCGTCGCGGCCGAACACGGAGCTCCTCAACCGCCAGACGACCACGGACGGCAACGAGGACCACGGGACCGAGGTCAGCTCCGTCATTGCGGCGCCGAACAACGGTGTCGGCATCGTCGGCGTCTACCCCGACGCTGTCCTGCGCGAATGGGACGCGAGCCCGTTCGGCGCGCTCCTCGAGGGCTCGGCGATCCAGGGCATTCGCGAGGCGGCCATCCGGGGCCCCGGAGTGATCAACCTGAGCTTCGGCGGGGACGAGAACGATCCGTTGCTCGCGGACGCGATCCTGTTCGCGGTCCGCTCCGGCTCGCTGGTCGTCGCGGCGGCCGGGAACGGAGGCACCGAGGGCAGCCCACTCGAATACCCGGCTGCGTACCCGCACGTCCTCTCCGTCGGAGCGAGCAACCAGAGCGGCCAGGTTGCCGCGTTCTCGACGATCGGACCGACGGTTGACCTCGTTGCGCCCGGGGTTCGCATCTACGTGGCCGAGCCATTGTCGTTTCCGAATTCGTCCGGCTATGACTTCGCGCCCGGCACGAGCTTTTCCGCCCCGATGGTCGCGGGCGCCGCCGCTTGGGTCTGGACGATGAGGCCGGATCTCGACAACACGCAGCTCTTCGAGTTGATGCGCAGATCGGCGAAGGACATCGGCCGTCCGGGCTGGGACATCGCCGCCGGTTACGGGCTACTCGACATACCGGCCGCCCTGAGCTTCCGGACACCGGCAAGTGACCCGCAGGAGCCCAACGAGCATCCGAGCGAGATCGAGCCGAAGCGTCTCTTCGCCGACGGAATGGCACCGCTGACCTCCCCGGGACACCTGACGGGCTCACTCAGGGCCCGCGTCGACCGAAACGAGGATCCGCTCGACCTGTATCGCATCTGGGCACCATCGAACCTGACGGTAAGAGTCCGGGCGGCTGGGCCAGTGGCTCTTCGCCTCTTCCCTCGCTCGCTCACGGGAACCAAGAGCCGAGCCCTCGCAGTCGGCAAGAAGGGCCTTGTCGCCTACCGCAATACGGGGAAAGCCGGCTACCTGTATCTCGAGGTGCGCCCGGGGTCCGCCCGGGTCGCCGAATATACGCTCACGCTTACCGCCTCTCGGCGGTAGCGGCGGTCCACGCGACACGCAGTCCCGCCGGAGCGACCTCGCGCTTACGAACCCGGACACGCACGCGTTCGACCTCGAATCGCTGAGCGACGGCGTCGGCGACAGCGCTCGCAAGCGCCTCCAGCAGATGGAACCGGCGACCTGCTGAGACCTCCTGCACGACCTCGGCCACCGCGACGTAGTCGACCGTTTCGTCGATGCGGTCCGACTGCGCCGCATCCGACACGTCGAGCCAGAGGTCGTAGAGAAACGTCTGACCACGCGCACGCTCCTCCTCGGAGACGCCGTGGTTGCCGAAGACCTCCAGCCCCCTGACCTCGACGACGATCACCCTACGACCGCCGCTGCAACCGTCAGCGCCTCGACGTGCTCACGCACGTCGTGGGCACGCAGGATCGTCGCTCCCCGCTCGAACGCAGCGACCGCCACGGCGACACTCGCAGACAGCGGTCCCGTTGTCGCCGTCGGGTCTCCGAGGATCCGGCCGAGCGAGCTCTTCCGTGAGAACCCGACCAGGATCGGCCTACCAAGCGAGGCGAGGACGTCCAACCTGCGCACCAGCTCGAAGTTCTGCTCGACCGTTTTCCCGAAGCCGATGCCGGGATCGAGGCAGATCCGTTCCTCTGCGATCCCGGCCTGAACGGCGAACCTGAGCCGCTCTTCGAGGAACGCGGTGACCTCCGAGACGACGTCGTCATAACGTGGACTCACCTGCATCGTCCGAGGTTCGCCCTGCATGTGCATGAGGCAGACGTACGCACCCGATTCGGCGATTACGGCGGCCATCACCTCGTCGGCGCGGAAGGCGGTCACGTCGTTGACGAGCTCTGCGCCGAGCTCGAGCGCGCGGCGCGCGACGTCGGCTTTCGTCGTGTCGATCGAGACCGGCGCGCCGTGGAGACCTTCGAGCACGGGAATGACGCGCTCGAGCTCCTCGTCACGCGAGACGCCCGCCGACCCGGGCCGCGTCGACTCGCCACCGACGTCCACGATCGCCGCGCCCTCGTCGAGCATGCGCCAGCCTGCGGCTACTGCCGCGGCCGGTTGAAGGTGGAGACCGCCGTCGGAGAAGGAATCGGGCGTGACATTGACGACGCCCATCACGGACGGGCGCGGAAAGCGGTGCTCGATGGCGGGCCGCTCGCTCGGCACCCACCCAAGCTAATGAAGGTGATGGGCGTTCGCCACAGCGTGTCGACAGTGGATCGTCGCCAAAGTGGCGGCGCTGCTCGGCGAGCCGGCAGCAACGATCGTGTTTCCGGCTAGCTCTTCGCGCCTTCGGGAGGCGGAGGCTGCATGGTCGCGCCCGGGATCGGGAACGGCCGTGGCTTCGGCTCCGGCTTGCGCTTCTTGTCGTCCGCCGGCTCCGGCTCGGGCGCCGCCGGGGAGGGAACATCCGATGGGAAGACCGACTCCTCCGATTCGCCGGCAAGGAGGCGCTCGAATTGCTCCTTGTCGATGGTCTCGCGCTCGATCAGGATCGCGGAGATCCGATGGAGCTCATCGATGTGCTCCTTGAGCACCTTCGTGGCAGTGTCGTGCGCCTCCTCGATCACGCGGCGGATCTCATCGTCGATCTCGCGAGCGATCTCCTCGGAGTAGTCGGGCTCGTTCGACATCTCACGACCGAGGAACGGCATGTCCTGATTGCGGCCGAGGACGCGCGGCCCGAGCTTCTCGCTCATGCCGAAGCGCATGATCATCTGCTTCGCGGTATGTGTGACCTTCTCGAGGTCGTTGGCCGCACCGGTCGTGACCTCGTTGAAGACGATCTCCTCGGCGGCACGGCCTCCCAGGGTCATCGCCAGGTTCGCCATCAGGTTCGCCTTGGTCGTCAGATACCGGTCCTCGCGCGGCAACGAGATCGTGTAGCCGAGAGCCTGACCGCGTCCGATGATCGAGATCTTGTGGACCTCGGACTCCTGGTCGAGGTAGTAACCCACGATCCCGTGCCCGAGCTCGTGGTAGGCCGTGATCTTCCGCTCCTGCTCCGAGAAGAGACGCGTCTTCTTCTCGGGGCCGGCGATCACACGCATGATCCCTTCCTCGAGCTCTTCCTGCTCGATCACCTTCTTGCCGCGCCGTGCCGCGAGCAGCGCCGCCTCGTTGACGAGATTCGCGAGATCGGCGCCCGTGAATCCAGGCGTTCCGGCCGCAAGCGTGTCGAGGTCGATCTCCGTGGCGAGCGGCTTGCCCTTCGAGTGCACCTCGAGGATCTTGCGGCGGCCGTTGCGGTCGGGCCGGTCGACGACGATCTGCCGGTCGAAGCGGCCGGGGCGCAACAGCGCCGGATCGAGGATGTCGGGCCGGTTCGTGGCTGCGATCAGGATGATGTTGTCCTTCAGCTCGAACCCGTCCATCTCAACGAGGAGCTGGTTCAGCGTCTGCTCGCGCTCGTCATGGCCACCGCCGAGGCCGGCGCCGCGATGGCGGCCGACGGCGTCGATCTCGTCCATGAAGACGATGCACGGGGACGCCTGCTTCGCCTGCTCGAACAGATCGCG
>UEXU01000443.1_pt1 | contig 14912 bp, 13 predicted proteins | sample 4301121 | NCBI WGS metagenome assembly UEXU01 (sample SAMEA4773174, study PRJEB27434) | metagenome | biome: 2259; feature: agricultural soil; material: soil | place: USA | collected 2014-09 | depth 0.25 m
GGAAACGGCGCAGGCTTCCCGTCGAGCTCGACGCCTTCCAGGCGGTTGGCCGGGGCGTGCTCGAGGTCGAGGTGGCGCCTCAAACGCGACCTCAGCCAACCGGCCAGGAGATGCGCCTGAGCGGCCGTTCCCGTGACACGGATCCGTTGCACGCTGTCGATGCCGGGCCACAGCGAAGCGAGCTGCACGCGCCAGCGGCTCGTGCGCGCCCAGGCGATGTCGGAGACGACGACTCGCCCGAAGATCGCGCCGAACTGCTCGTACGGTGTGGGCACGTCGGGCCATTCCGTGCTGTCGACGATCAGACGGTCGACCACGTCGACCAGGCTCTCGAACGCAGGATCCCCGAACGGAGGGAGGCCTCGCCAGCGCAGGAACACGGGCAGGTCCGGTAGGAGCAGTGGCTGGATGACGCTGGCCGGAGCAAGTGCGCGCCCGCCGTTCAGATGGATGCGAATCGTCTCGGTGCAGACCTGGCGGCCGTCGCCGACGGGAAACGCGTCCACCTCGACCGTTGCGTCGAGCCCGTCTTCTTCGTCCGGGCGGGGGAAGAGCACGATCGTCCGCGACGGATGTCGTTCCGCCAGATCCGACAACACGTCCTCTGCCGCCTCGGCCCATTCGGGCGGGACCCAGGCCGTGTGCGTCATCACGCTCGTACGCTGATACGGAGCGTTGGATCCGGGCACGGTGCGCATTGCCGTGACCTCGCGCTCGATCTCGCGAACGGACGCTAGTGACTCCGCCACGATCGCCCGTCTCGATGGAGGAGCTCGTCTGCGGAAGGCGGGCCCCAGGTTCCTGCTGGATAGTTCGGGAACGCCGGCCGGTCTCTCGGCCACGACGCAACGATCGCGTCGACCAGCGACCACTGCTCATACACCTCGTCGATCCGTGTGAAGAGCGTTGCGTCCCCGAGCATCGCATCGAGGATCAGCCGCTCGTACGCTTCGGGCATTCCTGTGCGGAAGGAGCCACCGTAGAGGAAGTCCATGTGGACGTTCCGGATCGTCATCCCTAGGCCCGGCACCTTCACCCCCATCGCGATCGACACACCCTCGTCGGGCTGCACGTGCACGATCAAGACGTTCGGCCGCAGACCTTCCGTCGCGAGCTCCTCGAAGGGCGGGTGCGGCGCTTTCTTGAACTGGATCGCGATCGTCGTCTCGCGGCGCGGAAGACGCTTGCCCATCCGGACGTAGAACGGCGTGTCGGCCCAGCGCCAGTTGTCCACGTAGAGCTTCGCCGCGACGTACGTCTCCGTCATCGACTGCGGATCCACGTCAGGCTCCTCGCGGTAGCCCACCACCTCTTCGCCCTCGATGTAGCCTCGGCCGTACTGTCCGCGCACGACCGACTTCGGCCCGGGTGTGTGCAGGGCGCGCAGCACCTTCACCTTCTCGTTGCGAACGGAGTCCGCCGTGAAGTCGATCGGCGGCTCCATCGCTGTGATCGCGAGCAGTTGCAGCAGATGGTTCTGGAAGATGTCCCGGATCGCCCCCGCTTGCTCGTAGTACGACCCGCGACCCTCGATCCCGATCGACTCGGCCACTGTTATCTGGACGTGGTCGACGAACTGGCGGTTCCAGATCGGCTCGAAGATCCCGTTCGCAAAGCGCAGGACCATGGTGTTCTGCACGGTCTCCTTGCCGAGGTAGTGGTCGATCCGGAAGACCTCGCTCTCGTCGAAGTACTTCTCGATCGTCGCGTTGAGCTCTCGCGCCGACTGGAGATCGCGGCCGAACGGCTTCTCGACGATGAGACGCGTCCAGCCCGTCGTGGCGCGGCGTTTGCCAATCGCCTCTACGACAGTTTTGAAGACGACCGGAGGGGTGGCGAGGTAGTAGACGCGGTTGCCGTGCGTATCGTGCTCGGAGTCCAGCTCGGTGAGCGTCTGGGCGAGCCGGTCCTCTCCGGCTTCGTCCGCGAAGTCCGTCGCCACGTACCGCATCCCTTTCGCGAGCAGCTCCCAGACGTCGTCGCGGAACTCGTCCCGCGAGTGCTGTTGCACAGCCCGCTTCATCCGCTCACTGAAGTCTTCGTCGCTCTCTTCCGTCCGCGCGACGCCGACGACGGCAAACCGCTCGGGAAGCAGCCGGCGGTAGGCGAGCGAGTAGAGCGCCGGGAACAGCTTTCGCTTCGTCAAGTCGCCTGACGCGCCGAAGATGACGAGCATGCACTGATCGGGGGCGCGCTTGACCTGCAACCCCTCGAGCAGTGGGTTCTGCTCCTGCGCGGGGACAGTCGGTGCAGGGGACCGTGCCATCGTCTCTGAGGCCGGGGCGGCCATCAGTGTGGGCCCTGGCTGGCCTTCGCGCGCTCTGCAGCCTTGACGGCGTGACCTCCGAACTCGTTGCGCAGGGCCGCGGCGACCCTGGCCGAGAACTTGATCTCGTCCCTCGACGCAAACCGTGCGAAGAGCGAGGCCGCGATGACGGGCGCCGGGACGCTCTCGTTGATCGCCTCGTCGACCGTCCACCGTCCCTCGCCGGAATCCTCGACGTAGGGGGCGATGTCTTCGAGCTTCGAGCCGTGTTGCTCGAACGCTGCGTACAGGAGCTCGAGCAGCCAGGAGCGCACGACCGAGCCGTTGCGCCAGATGCCCGAGATCTGATGCAGATCGAGCTCGTACTCGGAGTGCTCCATGATCTCGAATCCCTCCGCGTAGGACTCCATCAGCCCGTACTCGATCCCGTTGTGCACCATCTTCACGAAGTGGCCGGAACCTGAGGGGCCGACATGCGCATAGCCCTCTTCCGGGGCAAGCGTCTCGAAGATTGGCTCGAGCCGCCGCACGGGCTCGTCGTCGCCACCGACCATCAGGCAGAAACCAATCCGGAGGCCCCAGATCCCACCCGACACGCCCGCGTCGATGAAGTGAAGGCCACGGTGCTGAGCCTCGACGTAGCGACGCTTCGAGTCGCGGAAGTTGGAATTGCCGCCGTCCACGATCGTGTCGCCGGCGTCGGCAAGCCCAAGCAGCTCCTGGAAGACGTCCTCCGTGATCTTGCCCGCCGGCACCATCAGCCAGAACGCCCGCGGAGCCTCGAGCTGCTCCTTCAGCTCCGCCAGAGACGCCGCGGTGCGTGCGTCCACGTTCGGGTCGTAGGCCTGCACGTCGTGCCCGCCCTCGCGCAGACGCTCGGTCATCCCTGAGCCCATGCGGCCGAGCCCGATCATCCCCAGCTGCATCACTGACCTAGGCGTGCGCCAGCTCGCCCTGCTTGGCGCGGATGCCTTCGAGGAGCTCCTCGAAAGAGTCCGAGAACTTCTGCACGCCTTCGCGCTCGAGGGTCTCCACGACGTCGTCGTAGTCGATGCCCGCCTCCCGCAGGTCTGCGAACAGCTTCCGCGCGGCTTCAACGTCTTCGGTGAGCGTCAATGCGACGGGCCCGTGATCCTGGAAAGCCTTGATCGTCTCCTCGGGCATCGTGTCGACCGTCTCGGGCCCGATCAGCTCCTCGACGTACATGACATCCCTGTACACCGGGTTCTTGGTGGACGTGGACGCCCACAGGCAACGCTGTCTCGTGGCGCCCTTCGCCGCGAGCTCCTGCCAGCGTGGTGTCGAGAACACCTCGAGGTAGTTCTGATATGCGAGTTTGGCGTTCGCGATGCCGAGCCGGCCCTTGAGCCCGCCGACGTCTGGGCCGAGCGCGTCCAAGCGCTTGTCCGTCTCGGTGTCGACCCGCGAGACGAAGAAGCTGGCGACGGAGTGGACCGTCGAGGGATCGCCGCCGCTCGCGATGAGCCGCTCGACTCCTGTGATGTACGCCTCCATCACTTCCTTGTGGCGCTCGAGCGAGAAGATCAGGGTGACGTTGATGTTGCGGCCGGAGGCGATCATCTCTTGGATCGCGCCGAGCCCCGGCTCGGTCGCCGGGATCTTCACGTAGAGGTTCGGCCGCTCGAGCCACTCGTGCAGACGGCGCGCCTCCGCGATCGTCCCCTCCTGGTCGTAGGCGAGCGTCGGGTCGACCTCCCACGACACGTAGCCGTCGAGACCGTTGCTTTTGTCCCAGACCGGGCGCAGCAGGTCGCAGGCATCGCCGATGTCGTGCGAGGAGAGCTGCAGGAAGATCTCCTTCGCATCCCGCTGACCGGACTCGAGGATCTCCTTCAGCTGTGCGTCGTACAGACTCCCACCGCCGATCGCCTTCTGGAAGATCGTCGGGTTCGAGGTCACGCCGACGACGGCGTCCTCGTCCATCATCCGCGCGAGCTCTCCGGTTTTGAGCAGCTCCCGCGAGAGGTAGTCGATCCACACGCTCTGGCCGAGCGCGGAGAGTTTGTGCAGGTTCGAGTCAGGCATTGGACATCGCCCTTTCAAGGTCTTCGATTTGCTTCAGCCGTTTCACGTAACGCTCCCCGCCGTCGAATCGTGCGCGGAGAAACGCGCCGACCAGGTCGCGGGCTAGAGCCGCGCCGACGACCTCGGATCCGAGGCAGAGAACGTTCATATCGTCATGCTCGACGCCTTGATGCGCCGAGTACACATCGTGGCAGATCGCGGCCCGGATCCCGCGCAGCTTGCAGGCCGCGACCGAGGCGCCGACTCCCGAGCCGCAGGCGAGCACGCCCCGCTCGGCCTTGCCGGCCTGGATCGCCTCGCCCAACTCGCGGGCCTTGACCGGATAGTCGATGCGCACGGCATCGGTGTCGGTCCCGAGGTCGACGATCTCGTGGCCATTCCCTCCAACCTCGGCGAGTAGGGCCTCACGCAGCGTGACCCCACGATGGTCGAAGGCGACCGCCACTTTCATGACACGGACGGTACCCAAGACGCAGAGGAAGGAGTCATCTTCCTGGTGGTGGCTCCGGGGGGTACGTCACTGCTTGGCCGGCTGCAAACGCTTCGCATCGCGGCGTCCTCGGTCGCCCCCATACCTTCAAGGTATTGGGACTCCCTGCGTCCTTGCGCTGCTCGGTTTTCGCTCGGCCAATCAGCACCGTAGCCCCCAGAGACACCACTAGAATGTCCGCGATGGAAGCGCCTGAGCTCCGCGAACTCGGCCAGCAGCTCCGCGTCGACGCCATCCGGCCCGCGGCCGTCGCCAAGTCGGGCCATCCGACCTCCGGCATGTCGGCTGCAGACCTGATGGCGGTGCTCGTCGCCAACCACCTTCGCTACGACTTCGACAACTCGAAGAGCGCCGGCAATGACCGGCTGATCTTCTCGAAGGGACACGCGTCGACACTGCTGTACGCGATCTTCCGGGCAGTCGGGGTCATCGACGATAGGGAGCTGCTCACCTACCGCCGCTTCGGCAGCATGCTCGAAGGTCACCCGACGCCGCTCATCCCGTGGGTCGACGTCGCAACCGGCTCGCTCGGGCAGGGACTGCCGATCGGCGTCGGCATGGCTCTGGCGGCAGCGAAGCTGGATCAGCTGCCGACACGGGTCTGGGTCCTCTGCGGGGACAGCGAGATCGCGGAAGGCTCACAGTGGGAGGCTTTCGAGCACGCCGCGCACTACGGCCTCGACAACCTCACAGCGATCATCGACGTGAACCGGCTTGGCCAGCGCGGCGAGACGATGGTCGGCTGGAAGGCCGGCGTCTACGTCGAGCGAGCGCGGGCATTCGGCTGGAACGCCATCGAGATCGACGGCCACGACGTCGAAGAGATCGACCGCGCCTACCTGGCTGCCGTGGAGACCTCGGGTGTACCGACGGTGATCGTCGCTCGCACGATCAAAGGCAAGGGCGTCAAGGCCGTTGAGGACAAGAACGGCTGGCACGGGAAGGCGCTCGACGATCCCGACGCTGCCATCGCCGAGCTCGGAGGTATCCGCAACATCCACGTCGAGGTCGCGAAGCCGGAGCCTGCAGAGCCGCACCGGTTCCCGGAAGGGAAGCTCGAGCTGCCCTGCTACGAGCTCGGTGACGAGGTGGCGACCCGGAAGGCTTACGGGGAGGCGCTCGCGGCACTCGGTACGGCGAGGGGAGACGTGGTCGCGCTCGACGGCGAGGTCAGCAACTCGACCTTCGCGGAGATCTTCAGGGACGCCCATCCGGACCGGTACTTCGAGATGTACATCGCCGAGCAGCAGCTCATCGCCGCAGCGGTAGGGCTCCATGCGCGGGGGTGGAACGCATTCGGATCCACGTTCGCGGCGTTCTTCTCGCGGGCCTACGACTTCATCCGCATGGCCGCGATCAGCCGCGTGGATCTCCGTCTGACCGGCTCACACGCGGGCGTCTCGATCGGCGAGGACGGCCCGTCGCAGATGGCACTCGAGGACATCGCGGCGTTGCGCGCGGTCCACTCGAGCACCGTCCTGCATCCCTGCGACGCCAACCAGACGGCCAAGCTCGTGGTGGAGATGGCAGACACGAAGGGCATCGTCTTCTTGAGGACGCTGCGACCGAATACCCCCGTCATCTACGACGCGGATCAAGAGTTCGCGGTCGGCGGAAGTCGAGTTCTCCGTTCTTCGGGCGACGACGACGTGGCCCTGGTCGCTGCAGGGATCACGGTGCACGAGGCGCTCAAGGCTGCGGACGCGCTGGACGAGGATGGGTTGAGCGTCCGTGTGATCGACGCCTACTCGATCAAGCCGATCGACACGGAGACCTTGCAGGCCGCCGCCGAGTCGACGGGCCGGATCGTGACGATCGAGGATCACTACCCCGAGGGGGGTCTCGGCGACGCCGTGCTCGCCGCGCTCGCCGAGGTCGACGAGCATCCGCACGTCGTGAAGCTTGCAGTGAGGGAGATGCCGCGGTCGGGGAAGCCGGCCGAGCTCCTCAGTGCCTATGGGATCGACAGCGAGCACATCGTCGCCACGGTGCGTCAACTCGTCGGCGCGGAGGTCACGACCTCGTAGAGCCACCGTTGCCGGTCACGCGCGGCGCGGAAGATGGCGGCCCTCTCAGGGCGGGGCTCAACGGTTCCCCGGAGCGGCGCCGGCGCCGCTGTCACACCGAGGCGCTCCAGCGCGATGATGGCGGCGCCACGCAGGGACGCCTCGCGCACTCCCGATCTCGTGATCGGCCGAGCAAGGGCGTCGGCCATGATCTGCACCCAGTCGGCGTCTCTCAGCAGCGCGCCCCCGGTAGCGACGATGTCCTCGAGCCAGGGCATCAGGCCGGCGATCTCCGCGAAGCGGAACGCCACACCCTCGAGGGCGGCCTGGCGCAGGTCCACCGCCGTGGTCGCGAACGTGAGGCCGTGAACCGCGCCTCGAGCGTTCTGATGCCAGCCCGGGCTGCGCTCGCCGCCGAGCAGCGAGAGGAACGTCAAGCCGTGTGAGCTCGGGTCGCGGTCTGCGAGAGAGCCGGGCGCATCCTTGAAGGTCTGCTCGACCCACGCATAGAGGTTTCCTCCATCCGACAGGGAGCCACCCTCGACGACGCGCTCGTCGTCGACCCAGTGGAGAAAGAGCGCGAGGCGAGGCTGTGGGTCGGCCGTCTCGTACACGACGCGGAGCGCGCCAGAGGTACCGACCATCAGAGCTCCGCGGTCCCGCGTGACGCAACCTGCGCCGAGGTTGGAACAGGCTCCGTCGAGCAGCGCTGGATACCAGCCCTCGACGGGTTCGTCCGAGATCCGAGCAAGGCGCTCGGGGCCGAGACCAAGGGTTTCGAGGAGCTCCTCGTCCCAGGAGCGCGTGCCCAGGTTGACCAGCCCCGTGGCGGATGCCATCGAGATGCCGGCCGTGACCTCTTGGCCGAGCACTCGAGCGAACAGGTAGTCGCAAAACGATACGAAGCGATGCGCGGACCGGAACACGTCGGGTTGCTCCTGCGCCAGCCAGGCCAGCTTCGCGGGCCAGTAGCTCGTGTGGACCACACACCCGGTGCGCGCGTGGACAGCGTCGCTGTCGAGCTGCCGTGTCAGCCACGTAGCGGCGTCAGCCGAGCGAGCGTCGCGCCAGGACAGGATCGGCGTCAGCGGGCGCCCGGCGGCATCGAGCGCGAGCAGGCTGTGCCCGAAGCACGATGTCCCGACGGCGTCCACGCCCTCGGCACCTCCTGCCTCCTCGATTGCCTCGACGGTGCGTTCGACGACCCGGTCCGGGTCGACTTCGCCGGTGTAGTCGCGCCGTGCCGGCTCGCCGCGTTCCTCTGCGGTCTCGTCGAAGCGCTGGACGCGTACGGACGATGTTCCGACGTCGAGGGCGAGGACCCGGACCATGAGCCGTACCCTTACAGCGAATGGCCGTTCTGATCGCATCCAACCTGCGCAAGGAGCTCTCCGGCGACCCGCTCTTCGACGGTGTGTCGTTCAAGGTCGAGCGTCGCGACCGTGTCGCCTTGTCTGGCCCGAACGGTGCCGGCAAGACGACGCTCCTGCGAGCGCTCGTCGGCGAAACGACGCTCCAGGGCGGCGAGCTCGCCTTCCAGAAAGGGACACGAGTCGCGCTCCACGACCAGCGACCGCCCCTCGAGCGTCAGCTGACGCTGCGCGAATACGTCCTCTCGGGAGCGAGGGACCTGGTCGCCCTCGAAGAAGAGCTTCGGCGGCTGGAAGAGGCCATGGCCGCGGGGGACCACGAGGAGCCGGCACTTCGTCGCTATGCGGAGGCTCAGGCGCGCCTCGAGCATGCCGGCGGGTACGCGTGGCGCGACCACGCCACGGCGGTGCTGCGGGGCCTTGGCTTCGAGGACGAGCAGCTCGACCGACGGCTGGAGACGTTCTCCGGCGGTGAGCTGACGCGGGCCTCCCTCGCGCGCGCGCTGGGCGGCGATCCGGATCTTCTCCTCCTCGACGAGCCGACCAACCATCTCGACGTCGCAAGCCTCGAATGGCTCGAGCGAGAGCTACAGACCCTCGATGCCGGGATCATCATCGTCGCGCACGACCGCTGGTTCCTCGAGGCGGTCACAAACGGCGTGCTCGAGCTGAGCGGCGGGCGCTCGCTCTACTTCAAAGGGCCGTGGCACGAGTGGCGGCGCGAGAAGGCCGAGCGGGCGGCGCATCTCGCGAAGACGACCGCTCGCGTCGAGGACGACATCGCCCGGCTCGAACGCTTCGTCGAGCGGTTCCGGTACAAGAAGAGCAAGGCGAGGCAAGCCCAGGCCAAGCTCACACACATCGGGCGGCTCGAGAAGGAGCGCGCCCAGGCACGAGGTGAGCTCGAGCGGCTGACGACCAAGCGGCGAACGCTCGGCTTCGAGTTCCTCAAGCCCCCACGCAGCGGCCGGACGGTCGTGGAGTCCAACGACCTTCGCCTCACGATCGGCGACCGGCTCCTGCTCGACGGAGCGAGCTTCGCAATCGAACGAGGCGAACACGTGGCCCTCGTCGGTCCAAACGGGTCCGGGAAGACCACGCTCCTGGAGACACTGCTCGGCAACCGAGCGGCGGCGCAGGGCACCGTACGGCTCGGTCACGGCGTCGAGGCAGCCTACTTCTCCCAGCAAGAGGTCGAGCTCGATGCTCGCGGGAGCGTGCTCCAGTGCGTCCAGACGATGACCGACCTGCAGCGCCCCGATGCGCAGAGTCTCCTCGGCAGGTTCCTCTTCTCGGGGTGGACCGAGCACGAGAAGCCGGTCACGGTGCTGTCCGGAGGTGAGCGCCGGCGACTCGCCCTGGCAGTCGTGGTCGCCTCGGGCGCGAACTTCCTGGTCGTCGACGAGCCGACCAACCACCTCGACCTGGAGAGCCGCGAAGCACTCGAAGCGGCACTTGAGGCCTTTCCCGGCACGGTCCTGCTCGTGTCGCACGACCGCGCCCTGCTCGATGCGGTCGCGGAACGCACGCTCGCGATCGAGGAAGGACGGCTCAACTCGTACGACGGCGGGTGGGCGGACTATGTGCGACGACGTGAGGAGCGCCGGGAGGCTGAGCCACCGCGGCTCGAGCCGAAGGTTGCGAAGACACCCCGGCCTGCACCTCGGCGACAGGAGGCGTCCGAGCTCGAGCGCGTCGAGGCGGAGATCGCCAAGCGTGAGAGTGCGGTGGCCGAGCTCGAGCGGCGCCTCGCCAGCGATTGGGGAGACATCGAGATCCTCGCCGCTCACCGGCAAGCGCGCGACGAGCTTGAGGCACTGCTGCAGCGGTGGGAAGCGCTCTTCGAGCGCTCACAGGCGTGAGCAGTCCTGCCGCGCAACCGCCGAGCCGATGGACCGGCCTGGGCGAGGCGCTCCGGCGCATGGCGATCGGCGCCGTCGGCGCGGCGACCGGCGTCGGCCTGATCGGCGCCGGCGTCGCCTGGGCGGCGCATCGCAGCGTCTCGACGGGTGTGGCCGGAGCGTATTACCTCGTCGGGAGCGCCCTTTTCCTGATCGGAATGCTCCCGACCGGGGGCTTCTCGGTGTTCAGGGGCAGGATGACGAGGCGGCGACCGACCGGGTCTCGGCAGGAACCCGTCTTCCTTCTCGGCTTGCTCCTGGTCGCTCTCGGCGTCGTCGCCGACGTCACGCGACCTTTCTAGTTCACCGAGCCGGTCTCGCCGAAAGTGGCGAGGAGCGCCTCGGCAACGACCTTCAAGGGGCGGCCGGAGATCTGGCTGGCCTTACGAAGACGCGCGAACGCGTCCTGCTCGGTGAGGCCCTCCCTCTCCATCAACAGCCCCTTGGCCCGCTCGATCGCCTTTCGTGCAGCCAGGGCCTCGGCGAGCGATTCCGCCTCCTCGCGTAGAGCCACGAGCTCGTCGTGGCGCGCACGCGCCGTGAAAATCGCCGGTAGGAGATCCTGTTCGCGGAACGGCTTGACGAGATAACCGAAGACACCGGCCTCCGCGGCCCGCTGGACGAGCTCCTCTTGGCCGTACGCGGTGAGCATGACGATCGGAATCGGTCGCTCCTCGAGGATTCGCCGAGCCGCCTCGATCCCATCGAGACGGGGCATCTTCACGTCGAGAACGGCCACGTCGGGCCGCTCCGACCGGGCGAGCTCCACCGCCTCCTGCCCGTCTCTCGCTTCGGCACAGACCTCGAACCCGGCCCGCTCCAGCAAGGCCCGCAGGTCGAGGCGGATGATCGTCTCGTCCTCGGCAACCAGGACGCGCATCGCGTGAGTCTTGCCGAAACGCTCAGGTGAGGGATGCTGTTCCGCCCGGAGGAGGGCGATCAGATCCCAGGACGGCCTATGTCCGACGACCCTACTGCGCGCAACCCCATCGTTCTCCGCGTCGAGATCTCGGCGGAGCAGGCGGCATCCCTGGCACCTTTCCTCGGAGAGGCCCGGAGCGAAGCGGCCCCGCTCCCGGTCTCCGAGGAGTTCGCCGACGCACGGCTCGACGAGCTCAGCCGCCGTGAGACCGACCTGGAGCAGCGTGAGGCGGTGTTCGAGGCCGACGTCCAGTTCCGTGAGGACCGGATCGAGCGCTGGCGTGCCGAGCTCGATGAGCTCGAGCAGAGGCTCGATCGCCGCGAGCGTGATCTCGTCAGCTACGTCGACCAGCTGCAGGGCGCGATGTCCGGTAACGACGACGCGTGGTGGGCTCGACCCGCCGGCGGCGACGGCGGCGTTCGCCACTAGCCCGACCGGTCAATCCACAAGACCCGGTAGCGCATCCCCGCCTTCGTGGCGTGCACACGTTCGCTCCTACCCGAGATCTGGTAGCCGCACCGCTCGAGGAGATCCTCGGTTGTCCGCTCCGACTCGTGCTCGTTGAAGACCCCGACGATGAGCCGCTCGCAGAACTGCAGCAAGTGCCCCGCCAGGAACCCGCGCCGCTGCGCAGGCACATACTCGAGACCGGTGCGCACATAGGTAAAGGAGCACGGCGCGATCCAGGTCAGTGCGTTGCCGGCCCAGATGCGCTCTGCCCAGTGCGGTAGCCGGCGTCGCGCAAGCGCCGCCAGCTCCGGCGAGATCTCCAACCCGTACGGCTCGACGGCGAAATCCGTCCAGCGGGGGAGGCATTCCATCAGGTACCCGTTCGCGCAGCCGATGTCGAGGAAGGATCCGTCTCGATCGATCCCAGCCGCGACGTGCGAGCGTGACCAATCCCAGTCCGCTTTCGTTCCGCTCTTCCCCGACTGCTGCCAGGGATCGCTCGCGGACAGATACCCCGGGACGACGAGCGCAGACATTTCCTGATGCCAACCCTCCTCGGTGATCTCTCCCTGTTCGAGCCGCGCATCGATCTCCGCGACCTCGCGCCAGGCGTTCTCCTTCAGAGGGGCAAAAGGATCGGTCAGACTGGGAACACCACCTCTGCGCGCGTGCCGTCGTCGCTGCGGAGCTCGAGGCGCCCCTGAAGCTCATCGCGGACGAGCGCTCGCACGATCGAAAGGCCCGTTCCAGTGGGCTCGCCTTCGATGCCTGCTCCGTCGTCGGAAATCGCGAGCACGACCTCGCCGTTCGCCTGCGCGAGCTCGATGCGCACCGACTCGCCGCCGTGCTCGAGAGCGTTCTGCAACAGCTCGCTGAAAACGAGGGCGAGCGCCGTCGCCCGATCTCCCGCAAGCAACACGGACTCGAGCTCAGCGCGTACGTCCTTTCCGGCGGCCAGGCCCTGAACCAGCATCGCTCGCAATCTGTCGAGGAGGTCGCGCAGCTCCACCGCCTCGTCCCGCTGCTCGGTCAGGACCTCGTGGACCGCCGCGATGGCGAGGATCCGGTTGACGGAATCCTCCAGGGCCTGGTGCGGATCGGCGTGCTCCGAGCGCGCCTGCAGCCGCAGCAACGAGGCGACCGTCTGCAGGTTGTTCTTCACGCGATGGTGGATCTCTTGTGCGAGCACCCCGCGCATCACGGCTCGTCCGTGCTCGAGCGCGACCGCGGCGTGGTGCGCGATCGACGCGAGCAGTGAGCGCTCGTCCGCGGTGAACGGTGAGTCTCGGTCGCAGACGAGCTCGCCGATCTGCCGCCGCTTCCACCGAAGCGGCAGCCGCACGTTGTACGCACCGGCGCGCCCTTCTGGCCAAGCGATGTTGCCATCCTCGAGCACGAGCGCCGCACCGGTCGCCCCCACGGCTTCCATCGTCGTCTTCACGATCGCCTCGAGGGACTCCTCGAGGTAAAGCGACTCCGACACCGCCTCGGAGATCCTCGCTAGGGCCTCGAGCTCCGCGACGCGGCGCTGAGCCTGGGCGTAGAGCTGAGCGTGCTGAATCGTCTGCGCGACCTGATCCGCGATCGCCACGAGGAGATCGATCTCGTCTCGCGTGAACTCGCGCGGCGCGAGCGTCCGGACGTTGAGGGCTCCGGCGAGTCGTTCGCGCGCGAGAATCGGCACGGCCAGGATCGACTCGTACTCCTCCTCGCGCAGATTCGGAAAGGGCTTGAAGCGCGGATCGAGGTGTGCCTGAGAGGGGATCATCACCGGCGCACGTTCCGCAGCCGCGCTTCCCGTGATCCCCTCGCCGGGACGCATGCGCGGGCGCCGCGTCATCTCCTCGACACTCGTTCCGTGCGTCGCGCGCAATACCAGCTCGTCGGTGCCCTCGTCATAGAGGTAGACGAAGCACGCCTCGGTGCCGAGGACATCCGCGACCTTGCGGGCGACGAGCCCGAGCACCTCCTCGAGATCAAGCGTCGAGTTGACCGCGGCGATCGTCTCGGTCAGGAGACGCAGGTGACGCTCGCGAACGTCCACAGCGATCCCTAGGCTAGCGCCGTGGACAAGTACGACTGGTTGCTCTTCCTCCACGTGACCGGTGCGTTCTGCGTCCTCGGCGGCGCGGTCATGGCGGGCGTGTTCAACGTCGCCGCGCTGCGCAGCGAAAGACCCAGCGAGGTTGTGCTGCTCTTCCGGCTCGCACGCATCGCGGTCGGGACGATCGGGGTCGGGATGGGACTCACGTTGTTGTTCGGCCTGTGGCTCGTTCACTACCTCGGCTACGGCTGGGGTCAGACCTGGATCGTGCTGGCACTCGTGCTCTGGGTCGTGTCGAACGCGCTCGGCGGTATCGGCGGCGAGCGGGAAAAGCGGGTACGCCGGCTGGCCGAGCGCCTGGCTGCGGAGAACGATCAGCCGAGCCCGGAGCTGGCGGCTCGGCTGCGCGACCCGTTGTGGCTCGTCCTGAGCTGGGGGAGCGGGATTGTTGTCCTCGCCATCCTGGCGCTCATGATCTGGAAGCCGGGAAGCTGATGGTCGGACTCGTGCTCCCGAACTACCGCGTCTTCTTGCACGTCTTCGGGGCGATCACGCTCAGCGGCGGCATCGGTGCGGTCGTCGTCGTCGCGATCGCGACGAAGCGACGGCCGGAACACGCGGCGCTGCTCTCTCGCCTGGCCTTCCGCACGCTGCTTCTCGTCGTCATTCCCGCCTGGATACTGATGCGCGTCGGGGCGCAGCTGGTCGCAGACAACGAGTACCCGGGCACGACGCCCGGCTGGGTGGGTGTCGGCTTCATCGTCTCCGAAGGCGGGGCCGCGTTCATCGTCGCGAGCGGGGTGATCGCCTTCCTCAGCGCCAGGCGGGGAGGCACGGGCCGACTGGCGACAACCCTCGCCGTGCTGGCGCCGATCCAGCTCATCGCGCTCGTGGTCGCGTGGTGGGCGATGACGACCCGACCAGGAAGCTAGTGCTCCTCCCAGCAATACATGCCGGCTTCTGGCGCGCGATCACGGCACGCGAGAGTCCACCCTCGTCCTTGCCAAGGCAGCCCAGCCTTGGCTTCTGACGAGTGCGGCCTCTCGCTTGGTGCTCACACCCCAGAAGCTAGGCGGCATTACTGGAAGGGGCACTAGGTTGCTTTTACAAAACCCTTACGGCTCCGAAGGGTTTTTCCTAGCAGACGGGAAATAGGTTCCGCACATGTCGGCCCTTCCTCTGAATCTCGTGGACACGACCGGCTATCTCGTCGCGGACAACCGCGGCCGCGTGGTCGGGAAGGTCGAGTGCCCCATGTACGGGACGCTCCCCGACGTCCCCGACGCATTGGCCGTTCGGAGCGGTTTCCTCTCGCGCCATCGCCGCCTCGTTCCCGCGGACACGATCGCCGAGGTCGACCGCCGCAGCAACGTGGTCGCACTCCGCGTCGCGCGCGAATCGATCCGCCGCTTCCTCT
>UEXU01000227.1_pt1 | contig 14848 bp, 12 predicted proteins | sample 4301121 | NCBI WGS metagenome assembly UEXU01 (sample SAMEA4773174, study PRJEB27434) | metagenome | biome: 2259; feature: agricultural soil; material: soil | place: USA | collected 2014-09 | depth 0.25 m
AATGCCGCTCGCTACGAGGGCTATCAGTGGGGCGGGGGTTGCTGGAACTACGACGACGTCGACTCGTATCCCTTCGATCCGCCGGGCGACCCGACGACACACGGCGAGGGAGGGGATTGCTCAGGGTTGACCTTCAAGACGTGGCGCGAGTCCATCGACGAGTGGCGCGACGGCCGGTGGTTCTGGTTCGCGATGCGCAACGTCCATGGCCCGTACACCGCGGCGCGGTTCAAGCACGGCGACGGCGCCCCGAACCATGTCGTCGCCAAATCCAGCGCAGGTGTCATGGACGCGTTCGCGAGCGAGTCGCACATCGGCATGGTCTTCTTCCGCTCGCTCTACGGCGGCGACCAGATCGCCGAGGCGAAATGCGAGTCGTGCGGGACGAACATCTTCTATCGCACATATCGCGGCGATCCGAACTACGGGGGAGTGGCGCGATGGGGTTGGACGGGTTAGGACGTCCATGCGTGGCGCTGCTCCTACTCGTGCTCGTCGGCTGCAGAGACTCGGGCCGCCCCGACCGCCTCCTGCACGGCGAGTCGACACCCGAGTTCAAGCCGGTGGCCGGCAGTGTTCTCACCGCCGCGCGCGTACTCCGTGGGACGACTCTTGGCCGTCGCTTCGAAGTTTGTCGGCCCCGGTCGGCTGCTCCCGACACCCTGGTGGTCGAGCGGATCGGCGTCCTCGGCGAGAGCCTGACCTTTGCCGATCGCCGTCACCGAATCCTGTATGCCTGCGACGGTGGAGCAGACCCTGCCGGAGAGCATCGACCGCCGTGGTGCAGCACCTCGGCCGGCCGGCTCTTAGACGGGCATCTGCTTGACCCGAGGCTCGACCTCGGCTGCCGCGATCGCAACGGACGCGCGCTCGCGTACGCCTGGATCGAGCCGGTTGGCGGTACGCGCTGGATCGGCGTCGATCAGGGGCGGTACGAGGAAGTCTACGAGGTGGTGGGAGGAGTGCCCGTCCGGATTGTCAGTGCGCGCGGGATCGACGTCAGCGCCTCGCGTGCGTCGTTCGTGGTGACGCAGTACGGCCCGGACGGCGAAGCGCTCGTCAAGGGTGTCGTCGAGGTTGCCGTTGCCGGCTGAGGGCGAACCCTGCCACGGCTAGAATCCATCCACCGTGTGGGAGCTGATCTGGCTCATGGTGATCATGAAGATTCCGATCGTCTACCTCTGCTGGGTCGTGTACTGGTCGATCAAGGCAGATCCCCGGCCGGAAGAGCCGGCGACACTGGTGCGCTCCGACGACGGTTCCGACTCGCCTCCGTGGATTGCCCGGCGTCGCCCCAGGAGGCCGGGACCACACGGCCGGCCCACCCGCAGCTACGCGCGCACGCGCCGTACGCCGATCCGTACGTGAGCACGGCGCCCTACCCTCGAGCGCGCCCATCGGAGACCGTCGCGGGCTTCCTAGCTGCGGTGGCCATCTTCGTCAGCCTCACGGGCGTCGCGTACCGTCCGCTCCGGTTCATCCCACTGGCCATCCTCCTCGCGCTCATCTCCGTTGGGATCGGTGGCCGCCATCAGCGTCTTGCAACGTACGCAGTCGGCATCGGCGCGCTGTCCTTCGTCGTGGGCATGGCCGCTGCGGTTGTGACGAGTAACCCACTCTGGTAGCGCGCGCGGCCCGACGGCTGGTCGCGCTGCTACAAAGGGTTTGTGCCTGATGTCGACGGCCTGAACTCCGGTTTCGCGCGCGACCTGCTCGAGGACTATCTCGAAAGCCCCGAGTCGGTGCCCGTGGAGTGGCGCCGGCTGTTCGAGAGCGGCGAAAGCGACGTCGTTGCAGGCCACGCCGGTCTCGCGCGCCTACTGGCCGCCGTCGGGAACGGGCGCTCTCCGGCAGCGACCGAGCCTCCGCCTGTCGAGGAGGCGCCTGCGCCGCCAGCGAGCGCCGAGCCGGTCTCCGATGAACTTCTCGGAGCCGTCGCCGCCGCGATGGCGCTCGTCAAGGCCCATCGAATGCACGGTCATCTTGCGGCTCGCCTCGACCCCCTCGGATCGGAGCCGGCGGGCGATCCGGCGCTCGAGCCCGAGCGTCTGATTCCGAAGCTCACGGCCGAGCTCCAGGCTCGCGTTCCGGCATCTGTTCTGCGTCTGTACGTGCCCGGCGAGACACTTGCGGATGCACTACCACGACTGAGAGAGACCTACTCCGGCACGGTCGCGTACGAGATCGAGCACATCGCCGAGCACGAGAAGCGGGTTTGGCTACGGCAGGCGATCGAGTCGGGCAAATACCGCACGCCACTCTCGGCGGAGGAGAGCAAGCAGCTCCTCGAGCGGCTCTCCCAGGTCGAAGGGTTCGAGCAGTACCTACGCCGTTCTTTCCTCGGCCAGAAGCAATTCTCGATCGAAGGCCTCGACGTGATGGTCCCGATGCTCGACGAGGCGATCGAGCTCGCCGGTGAGAACGGCGCCCACGAGGTGGTGATCGGGATGGCGCACCGCGGCCGTCTCAACGTCCTGGTCCACAACCTCGGGCTCGGCTACGACTCGATCCTGCGGGAATTCGAAGGAGAGCGGACGATCGAGGCGGTCGTCGCAACGGACGAGGGCGGTACCGGCGACGTGAAGTACCACCTGGGCGCGGAAGGCACGCGCTCGACGCCCGCGGGGGAGATCACGGTCACCCTCGCAGCGAATCCAAGCCACCTCGAGGCGGTCGACCCGGTTGTCGAGGGACGCGCGCGTGCGGAGCAGACGGACAGGGCGAGCAGCACGGGTCTTCACGACCCGAATGTTGCGCTCCCGATCCTCATCCATGGCGATGCCTCTTTCCCCGGCCAGGGAGGTGTTGCCGAGACGCTCAACCTCTCAGAGCTCGAGGGCTACTCGACGGGCGGGACGCTGCACGTGATCGCCAACAACCAGATCGGTTTCACGACCGACCCGAGCGAGGGTCGCTCGACCCGTTACTCGAGCGACCTCGCCAAAGGCTTCGACGTCCCGATCATCCACGTCAACGCAGACGATCCTGAAGGCGCGATCTCGGCGATCCGGCTCGCGCTTGCCTACCGGCGCCGTTTCGAGAGCGATGTCGTCGTTGATCTGGTCGGCTATCGACGCCACGGCCACAACGAGCAGGACGAGGCCGCCTATACCCAACCGCTCATGGCTGCTCAGATCGCCACTCACCCAACCGTCCGGGAGCAGTTCGCCCGTCGGCTGATCGATGCCGGCATTGTCACCGAGGAAGGGGCTGACCGGCTTTTGCAGGACGTCAACTCGAAGTTGAAGCAGGCTCACGAGGCGTTGAAGCAGACGTTCGGCGCCCCGCCGCCTCCCGAAGGGAGGATTCCTTATTCGACCGGGGACGACGCTGTCACGGCCGTCGCTGCCGGCGTGCTTCGTGGGCTGAACGAGGAGCTACTGCGGGTTCCCGGCCATTTCACAGTCCATCCCAAGCTCAAGGGGCAGCTCGAGAGACGCCTGACGACAATCGAAGAAGGGGGGATCGACTGGGGCCAGGCCGAAGCGCTTGCCTTCGGGTCGCTCCTCGTCGAGGGCATACCGATCCGTCTGACCGGCCAGGACACCGAGCGCGGCACCTTTTCGCACCGCCACGCCGTCCTTCACGACGTCGAGACGGGCGAGAGGTACACGCCCCTGCAGAACCTGGACGAGGCGACCGCATCATTCGAGATCTACAACTCGCCGTTGTCGGAGTACGCCTGTCTCGGCTTCGAGTACGGCTACTCGGTCGCAGCCCCCGAGGCCCTGGTGCTCTGGGAGGCGCAGTTCGGCGACTTCGTCAACGGTGCGCAGATCGTGATCGACCAGTTCATCGTCGCCGGTCTCTCGAAGTGGCGAGAGAGCACCCGGCTCACACTGTTGCTCCCGCACGGATACGAGGGCAACGGCCCGGAGCACTCGAGCGCCCGTCTAGAACGTTTCCTGCAACTCGCGGCGCAGGAGAACATTCGGGTCGCCAATCCGTCGACCGCCGGCCAACACTTTCACCTCCTCCGCCGGCAGGCTCTCGATGCAGCGGGCCGCCCGCTGATCGTGATGACGCCGAAGGGGTTGCTGAGGTTGAAGCAGGCCTCGTCGACGCTCGCAGAGCTTGCTGAGGGATCCTTTCGGCCCGTCATCGAGGATCCCGGCGTCCCGAGAGAGGTCGTCAGGCGCCTGGTGCTCTGCTCCGGCAAGCTCTATTACGACATCGTCGGTCACGAGGCTCGAGCCGCTGCGGCGCACGTAGCGGTAGCCAGGATCGAGCAGCTCTACCCATTCCCGGTGGACGCGTATACGGAGCTCCTCGCGGGCTATCCGAACCTCCGCGAGGTCGTGTGGGTGCAGGAGGAACCTCAGAACATGGGCGCGTGGCGAACGATCCGCCACCGTCTCGAGGCACCGCTGCAGGAACGGACAATCCCGCTCGTGTATGCGGGCCGGCCCTGGCGGGCAAGCCCCAGCGAGGGCTATCCGACTGCGCACCTGCGTGAGCAGGACAGGATCGTCCGCGCGGCTCTCGGCTAGCTGCTCTTCCTAGCGGCGGCGAGAGCGCGAACGGGCTCGGGCTTGGAGGAGGCGTCTTGCGACCTTCGGCCCATGCTTCCGGGCCACGTTGATCACTTGCTTTCGCTGCTTCGGCGGAAGACGTCGCCAGATGTCCCACGCCGTGAGCGCAATCCCCACCGGTCCCAGACGCCGCGTCAGCCGAGGCACCGTTCTATCCTCGCACAGCCACTAGCCGCCGCGTTTGCGCTCCTGGTCGGACTTGGCATGGCCGTCTCCCGATCCCCTCTCTCCGTCGGGATGGTCCTTGTCCTTGCGCTCGTTCCCGTGTCCCTCGCTCCCCGCTTGGCCTCCCTCCGCCTGTGCGGCGTCGTCGGGCACGGGTGCCGGTCCGGCGGGCGTTCCTGCTTGCGGCGCCTGAACAGGAGCCGGAGCCTCGATGGGCTCCTGGTGGGGCTTTCCGTGCCCCTTTTCCTTGGCTTTGCCCTTCCCCTTCCCTTTCTTCGTGCCAGGGGCAGGTTCGGGCTCACTGGGCGTTGTCGTAGTGGCCGTCACCTGTCTCGCATCGGCCGTGGGAGTCTGGGCCGGCGCCGAGGCTGGTGAGCGTGGGGAGGAAGGAGGAGAAGCCGGAGGATTCGTGCTCGGCTGCGGGCCGGGCGCTGGAGCTGGAGGGTGGGGCGGTTTCGGTCGGGAAGTGGGCCGAGCTCGCGAAGTGCGCAGGCCTGGCTCGAGCCGGGCAGAGCCGGCTCGGCCCGCGGTCGACCCGACGGCGTCGGAGTAAGCCGATCCGCCCTGCCGCGCACTCCCGGCCGAGAGACTGTCAGCTCTCCTCCCACCTGCTCCCGTCGCTGCAGTCGAGGTGCCACGTAGCGTCCGTTCGCGCGCCGATGGCGGAGCCGTGAGGCCGGGTCTGACCTCTTGCGCGGGATCGAACAGGCTCGGGAGGCCCATTGCCATGGCAATCGTCCCAGTCATCAACACCGCCGCTATGACGCGGACGGAGGTTTCCCTCATGTAGCTCCCCCGGTCGGCCGATAGCTCGTTCAGGGGGTCTATCGGCATACCAAGAGGGGGACTTGAAGAGAAGTCGTGGGTAGTTTCAAAGTCAAGCTCGTCGCGTATTTCCTGCTTCTGTCCCTGCTTCCGCTCGCTGCTGCTTTCTGGGGTTTCTCGACGGTCGCATCACGAAGCGAAACGCGGCGCGTCGACGCCCGGCTCGAGGCCGGTCTACGCGCGGCGCTGGCCGCGTATCAGGAGCAGCTCACGAGTGCAGACGACGCTGCGGCTCACCTCGCGCGCAACCCGCGTTTCCAGCGCGCCCTGGTCAAGCGCGACCGCGCGACCCTGCAGCGGCTTCTGCGTGGACGCACCCACCTGAGCGTGGAGACCGCGGGGGGTTTCCGCGTGGGAACGCGTGAGCCGCTCGCGGCTACGCGCGAGGTTGCAGTTCTCGCACTCGGCGCCTCCCGCGGCGCGGTGATCGCGTCGGTTCCGCTCGACCGAAGCCTCGTCGAGCGGCTCGAAGCCCGCTCGGGCTTGGAGGGCGGTGACCACGTCATCCTGGTCGAAGGGGGCCGCGTCGTTGCGGGGCCGCGCGGTGTGCAGGGCCGCTTCGACGTGCTCACCGGCAAGCCTCGCACCAGTTCACTGGGCGAGACTCGCTACCGCGTGCTGATCGCAGGCTCCCTCGAAAAGGGGACTGGGGCGACGCTCGGGGTGATCAGCCCGCAGGCGCGGATCGATGCGGCAAACCGTGACGCGACGAATCAGCTGCTGATCGGGATCCTTGCCTCGCTCCTCCTCGTCGCGAGCGTCGCATACGTCGAGGGGCGCGCCATCGTTCGCACGATTCGCCGTCTCGTCGATGCCGCCCGAGCGGTCGCACGCGGCGACCTGAAGCAGCGAGTTCCCGTTCAAGGTCGCGACGAGCTCGCGTTGCTCGGTCGCACCTTCAATCAGATGGCGTACCAGCTGCAGACGAGGCTCGACGAGCTCGACGCCGAACGCGCGCGCCTTCGAGACGTCATCTCGCGGTTCGGCGGGGCACTCGGAGCCACCCATGACTCCGGCCAGCTGATGCGGCACGTGGCCGAGGGAGCGGTCGAAGCTACGGGGGCGCACGGCGGCGTGCTCGTCGGCTCGAACGGAGAGCTCGTCAAGGTCGGCGATCCCGGCAAGGGAAGTGAGCGGATCGAGGTTCCGCTGAGCGCGGGCAATCACGACTTCGGTTCCCTCATGCTCTTCGGCGACGCTTTCGAGGACGAGGACCGAATGACGGCTACCTCGCTGGCCGCCCAGGCCGCGATCGCGCTCGACAACGCCCGCCTCCATCGAATCGTCGAGCGCCAGGCGCTCCTCGACGGTCTCACCGGGCTTCCCAACCGCCGTCAGTGCGAGGAGACGCTTGCGGACGAGCTCTCCCGGGTGGAGCGCTTCGGCGGCACGCTCGCGGTCGTGGTGGCCGATCTGGACTGGTTCAAAGACGTCAACGACCGTTATGGCCACCCTGCTGGAGACGCCGTTCTGCGCGAGTTTGCCACCCTGCTCCAGGAGGCACTCCGTGAGATCGATCTCGCCGGCCGCTGGGGTGGGGAGGAGTTCTTCCTGATCCTGCCTGGGACCGACCTCCCCGGCGGGGCCCAGGTTGCCGAGCGTATTCGGGCTGCTCTCCAGGACCGCATCGTCCTCTCGGCCGAAGGGACCCGAATCCACGTCACAGCGAGCTTCGGAGTGGCAGCGACGCCGCCCGAGACCACTGCCGAGGAGCTTTTCGCAGCGGCGGATGCGGCCATGTTCGACGCCAAACGGGCGGGGAAGAACCGCGTCCAGACCGCGCCTCAGAGCGTTCGGCGTCCGTAGCGTCTCATAGGCTTCCGGTGGAAAAAGCCCGCTGAGGGGCTAGAATCCGCGCGCACGACCTCCCCGTCCCCTCACCAGGAGAACGCATGCCGGTCGAAACGCCGTCTTTCTTCGCGAAGGTGATCCAGGACCATCTCGAGCTGAAGGAGCGGAACGCCAAGCTCGAGGACAAGATGCCCATCGGTCGCTACCGGGCCGTGGATCCATTTGACAACCATCCGCTGTTCAAAACCGAGGAGCAAGCTCGCCTCGAAGAGACGATGGACGGCGAGGAGTCCGCCGTCTCCGTCGAGTCGACCGTGCTTGCCTGGCCCGGCGAGGAGACCGTCGAGCACGCAGCGCAGGAATCGGAAGAGAACACGAGCCTCTGGGGTCGCAGCCGCGACTTCGACTGGGGCGACTAGAGCTCGCACACGCGTCATCCCGCGCGTCGTAGGCTAGGACCCTTCGGACGACGACTCGGGAGGCTTCCATGAAGCGACTTCTGCTGGGGTTCCTGCTCGCAGCTGCTCTCGCGTATGCCCTGCGTGACTGGTTTGCGGCGCCGGAGCCGCTCCCATCCTGGGAAGAGACGGACAACGATCCCGAGGATCTGAGCTCGGACCTCGCGAAACGTGCACGCGAGGCCGAAGGCGCGGATGCCGCGGAGGAGACGCCGATCACCTAGTCCCTCAACAAGCGGCCGACGAGCCGCACATCTTCGACGAAGCCTGCGAAGCTTGCCTTCCGGTCCTCCGGTCTCCCTCGGGGGATGGACGACGGCTGGACGGTGGCGGTTCTATGGCCGCTCACGCCGGCTAGGAACCCTCGTTCGGGGGATACGAGGCTGATCGCTGCTCACGATGCTTTGTTGGTTCTAGAACAAAGGGATTCCTGCGGCTGCATGTATCCCGACGAAAGCAGAGCGGCGATGAGCGACCATGCCCCCGATCTCAGGCTCGTCCCAGAGGTCCGAGATCTCGAAAGTCAGGCCAACGGCTCGGCTCTCGTCGAGTCCTACCGGCGCCTCGCGGACGTGTTCCACGAAGTCCTCGCAGAGCAGAGCCTCGACACGCTCTTCGACCGCATCGCCGACGCGCTTGCGGATCTCGTTCCTCACGACTCGCTGACGATCTACGAGGCGGACGAGCCGAGGCGACTGCTCAACCCCGTCTTCGCACGCGACAAATGGGCGGACAAGATCCTGGCCGACACATGCCCGTTCGGAGTCGGTCTAACCGGTTGGGGCGTCCAGCACCGGGAGCCCGTGCGTGTGAACCAGGCGCATCTCGACCCCCGCGTGATGACGGTCGCCGGCACTCCCGCGGACGAGCCCGAAGCGTTGATCACCATCCCGCTGATCGCACGTGGGTCGATCAAGGGGGCTCTCAACATCTACCGTCTCGGCGAGACCGCTTCCTTCGACAACGATGCCTTCGAGCTCGCAAAGCGCTTCGGCGACGCAGCCGCGCTCGCGCTCGACAACGCACAGATCCGGGCGCGGCTCGAACATCAAGCTCAGACCGATCCCCTGACGGGGTTGTACAACCACCGGGCTTTTCACGAGCGCTTGCGACGGGCCCTTGCCGATGCGAGCCGCTCGCACGAGTCCGTATCGATCCTCATGCTCGACATCGACGACTTCAAGCGGGTCAACGATGTCTTCGGGCACGGCTCGGGCGACGAGATCTTGCGGAGCCTGGCAGACACGCTGAAAGACTCGGTCCGGGCTACGGACGTGGTCTACCGCCTTGGCGGCGAGGAGTTCGCCATCATTCTCAGCTCGCGTGCGCCCCACAGTGCGGAGGGGCTGGCCCGCCGCCTCGCCGCGCGCGTTGGCGCGACCGAGTTCGATCCGGCCGGTCGCATCACCGTCTCGGTGGGTCTCGCCCGGAGTCCCGATCACGCGATGAACCCGCGCGAGCTCGTCGCATGCGCCGAGGCGGCCATGATGGCGGCGAAGGCTCGCGGCAAGAACCAGACCGTTCTCTACGACGATTCTTCGCTCGAGCGCCCCGCGGGTGAGCTGGTGCCCTCGGCGCGTGACGTTCGCTCACTCGCGCACATGAAGATGTTGCAGAGCCTGGGGGGGAAGCTCAATCGCCTCACCGATGTGCGTGAGATCGGCAACATGATCGCCACCGAGCTGCGCTCGCTGATCGACTACCACAACTGCCGCGTGTCACTCGTCGAGGGCGAGGATGTCGTGCCGATCGCCTTCATCGGCCAGTTCACGAGCGAGACGCAGGAACCGCTCGAGATCCTCGCGTGCAAGGTCGGCCAGGGCATCACCGGTCGCGTCGCCCAGACCGGCGAACCTCTGCTGATTGGCGACGCCGCCAACTGCGAGTTCGCCCGTGTGCTTCCCGGCACGGACGCGATCGACGAGTCCCAGATCGTCGTTCCCCTCACGTACGGAACGCGCGTCGTGGGAGTGATCGTGATCTCGAAGCTCGGCCTCGACCAGTTCGACGAGGACGATCTCCGTCTGATGGAGGTGCTGGCAGGTCACGCTGCGGTCGCACTGGAGAACGCGAGCCTGTACGAGGCCGCGCGGCGCGAAGCGGAACGGGCGACCGCGCTCCTGGAGTTCAGCCGTCAGCTCTCGGTGGCCGAAGGAATGGACGACGTCGTCGACCGGATCGTCGAGCTCTCGGCCCGGACGCTCGACTCAGCGCGTGCCTCCGTCTGGTTTCAGGAGTCGACGAGCGACGCTCTGCGCGTCCGGGCGACGCACGGGTACTCGGACCGTGAACGGGAGTGCCTGTCGCAGATGCAGTTCGATCACGAGCAAGCGGAGCTCTTCCTCTCCGGCGAGGAACCGTTCGTGCTGACGAATCACCAGTTCGAGGAGATCGCGGGAGCGGCTGACGGTGGCGCTGCGAGGCCCCTTGCGGTCGCGCCGCTGACCCTCGACGGCGGACGGCGCGGTTGCATCACCATGAGCCCGGTCAGCGGCGAGTTCACGGATCGGCAGTTGCGACTGCTCGCGGGCATCGCCGATCAGTCGAAGCTCGCCTTGACGAATGCCGGCAACTTCCAGAGTCTCGAGCGGACTTTCCTCGAAACGGTCGAAGCCTTGGCGAACGCCCTGGAGGCGAACGACGAGTACACCCACTCACACGCCCGTTGGATCACCGACCTCGCCCTCAAGGTCGGCCGGGGAATTGGGCTGGACGGCCGTGGCCTCAAGAGGCTCGAGCTAGGAGCCCTCTTCCACGACATCGGGAAGATCGGCATCCCCGAGTCGATTCTGTCCAAGCCAGGTCCGCTCACCGCTGCCGAGCGCCGGCTCGTCGAGAACCATCCGGAGCTGGGTGAGAAGATCATTGGGCCGATCGACCGACTCGAAGACGTGCGCCCGATCGTCCGCCACTGCCACGAGCGCTTCGACGGAGGCGGCTACCCAGACCGGCTCGTGGGCGACACCATTCCGATCGAGTCGCGCATCATCCTCGTCTGTGACGCGTATCACGCGATGACCACCGATCGCCCGTACCGCAAGCGGCTGGCCGCTGAAGAAGCGGTGCGGAGATTGGACGAAGGTGCGGGGACGCAGTTCGACCCGCGGGTCGTCGAGGTCTGCAAGCGCGTCCTCGAAGAGATCTAGGCGTCGTTCAGCCGCCGCGTCGCCCAGCGGACAGGGCATCGAGCCCCTCGGTGAAGCTGACGTACGGAGCGCTCGGCAGGGCCGCCTCCCGTTGCAACAGACGTTCGGCGTCGTCGAGAGCCCGCTCACGGCGCCGGATCCCCTCTTGCTGGACTGCAAGGCCCGCCTGGAGACGGAGAAGCTCGACCTCTCGACCTGCCAGCTCGGCCTCGCGTGCGGCGAGCTGTGACTCGAGCTCGGCAACGCGCCGTTGGCTCTCGTCTCGCACGCGCCGATCCGTCGAGCGCGCAAGCTGCGCTCGCTCGTCGAGCTCGAGTTCTTTGCGATGGAGCGCCAGCGCCCGCTCCTCGAGCTCGCTGAGCTGGGTCGCGAGCCGCAGCTCACGCTCGTCAGCCGTCTGGTACTCGCGGGACAAGCCGGCTCGAACGCGCTGCTCGAGCTCGAGCGCCCGTGCCGCCAACCGGTCGCGCTCGGTGGTGATGTCCGCCTCGGCTGCCTCCACGGCCTCGGTGCGGCGTACGAGCTCGTCGTTCGCGCGCGCGAACGCGCGGTCCTGTTCGTCCTGGCGTGTCTGTGCCACCTCGAAGTCGTGCTCGCGTCGCTCGAGCCGCGCGTGGGCCTGCACGAGCTGTTGCTCGCGACCCGATAGGACCGTCCTCGCCTCCTCGAGCTCGAGCTCTTGCACGTGGAGGGCTGTCTCGCGTTCGGAGGCGATGCGCTCTCGTTCCACGGCCGACGCGAGGCGGCGCTGCAGCTCGGCGGCCCGTCGAGCGAGTAGGCCTTCGGCTGCAACACGCTCGGCGCCTTCCTTCGCGGGCTCTCCGGGTCGTCGCCGCCGAAGCGAGGTGCGACCATGGAGCTTTGCGTCGACCTCCTCGAGCTCCCTGCTTCGCCGTTCGATCTCGAGTTCCCGACGGCCTACCTCCGCAGCTCTCTCCCGGAGCGCGCGCTTCAGCTCTTCGAGCTCGGCGAAGTCCTGGCTTCGCTGCCGCGTGCGCTGTTCGGCCAGATGGCGCGCCAGGCTCAGCAGCTCGTCACGGTCTGGCTGGCCGTCCGTACGCCGCGTCTCTGCCTCCCAACTGCCCGACTCCCAGGCGTCGCCGCTCCGGCTCATGCGTGGAGCGTAGCTTGGCTCGTCGCGGGTTTGGTCCCTCCGAGTAGGGAAGGGCCGCCGCGGGCAGGCGCTAGGCGAAGCGCGGAAATCCAGTCCAGCGAGCCACTCGTAGGTCTTGGGCGGGGTCGATTCCGGCCCCGCCCGCGAGACAGGGAGGGAGGATCCTGTGAAGAGGCTCGTCTTACTCGTCACCGCTGGCACGGTGGGCGTAGCACTGGTGATTGCAGGAGGAGCAGGCGCGCGAAGCCAGTCAACGGGCGTGCAGATCGACGCGACGATGACAGCGGCCAACGAGACGCCGACTCCGAAAGGGGACGTGAGCAACGCACGCGGGACGTTCACGGCCACCTTGACGAAGACAGACTCCGGCGCGTCCATGGCCTGGCGTCTCGAGTTCAGCAACCTGAGCGGACCTGCCGTCGCCGCTCACATCCATGTCGCCGATCGCGACAAAGCCGGGCCGGTTCGCGTCCCTCTCTGTGCTCCATGCGCGAGTGGCGTCACCGGAACGACGAACATCGACGCGTCGGTGCTCGATGCGATTCAGAACGACCGTGCGTACGTCAACGTCCACACGCCGACGAATCCTGCGGGCGAGATCCGAGACCAGGTCGCCGTCGTCGCCAACGTCAAGACAACGTTGCGCGCGGGACAGGAAGTGCCGAAGCCAAAGGGAAAGGTCCGCCGCGCTCGGGGGACGTTCACCGCGACGGTCACGAAGAGCGGGTCGTCGGCCGTCATTGCGTGGCGTCTGACGTTTAGCGGCCTCACCGGACGCGCGGCGGCCGCGCACATCCACAGCGGCGCACGCGGGAAGCCCGGCCCGGTGATCGTTCCGCTCTGCGCGCCCTGCAAGAGCGGAGCCCGTGGGAGTGCGACGGTCGATGCGTCCGTCATCAGCACGCTCGAGTCGGGTCGTGCTTACGTCAACGTGCACACGCGCAAGAACGGGGCGGGAGAGATTCGCGGCCAGATCGCGGCCGTGCCTCTCACGGTCTCGTAGGTCACCGTCCAGGTCGGGGGCCCGGCGCTACACCGGGCCCTCGACCTACATCACGCTGCGGGTGAGATGTTGTGGTTGAAGCGAAAGATGTTCGCCGGGTCGTACACCCGCTTGACCCCGCGTAGCCGGGCCATTCGTTCGGCACCGAACTCGGTCTCGAGCCCGTCCTGCCCTGAGGCTTCGCTCGCGTAGTTGAGGTAGCCACCACCAGACGTCCATGGAGCCAGCGCAGCCGAGAAGCTGCGTGCCTGCGCGATCTGCAGCTCGTCCTCGTCCTCGTCGAGCCAGGAGCTGATGAAGGTCGCGTTGTAGCGCGCTTCACGTCCCGCGAACGCTGTTGCGTCTGCATCTACACGCGATGCCGCCCCGTGGATGTTCTCGAGGAGGATTCCGCCCGGAAGATCGGACTGGATGAAGGGATCGACCGCACGCTCGATCAGCTCATCAGGGAGCTCGCGCAGAAAGCGGCCCGACCAGTAATTCCGCACTCCGAAGGGCGCCCGTCCAAAGATCTCCTGAAGCTCCGGGTAGTACATCGGGCGGACCCCGTTTCGCACCGGTGATGCAGCGAGGAGGTCGCTGACCGCCTCGTGTCCTTTCTCGATGTCACCGAGATAGGCGACCGAGATGGCGACCCCGCTCTCCCCGCCGGGAGCCTCTCGGCCGACCAGCGCGAAGCACGAGAGCTCGTCGGGAGCCGCGGCCATCAGCTCGCGCCACGTCGCAAGCGCCGCGTAGGCCCCTGCGGCGGGATAACCGAACAAACCGCCGAGCAGCTGGCCGACGGGATGAAGCCGGAACGTGAAGTCGACGACGACTCCAAAGTTGCCGCCGCCGCCGCGGAGAGCCCAGAAGAGATCCTCGCTCTCGGCCTCCGAGGCCTCGACGACATGCCCGTCGGCGGTGACGACGGTTGCCCCGATGAGGTTGTCGAGGCTCAACCCGTGCATGCCGATCAGATGTCCAATGCCTCCACCGAGGGTGAGTCCGGCGACACCTGTGTCGCCGAACGTTCCTCCGGGCGTCGCGAGACCATGCCTCTGGCAACGCGGATCGAGGTCTTCCCACAACGCTCCCCCGCCGCACGTGGCAGTGCGCGCCTTCGGGTCCACCGCCACTTCGCGCATCAGGCGAAGGTCGACGACGAGGCTCCCGTCTCCGACGCAATGACCCGCCACCCCATGGCCGCCGCCCCGCACAGCTACGGGGAGCTCCGACTCAACGGCAAACGACACGGCGGCGACGACGTCGTCGACGTCGAGGGGTCGGGTCACGAGCGCGGGACGCCGGTCGATCATCCCGTTGAATGTCGCGCGCGCTGCGTCGTACGTGTCGTCGTCCGGAGCGATGATGGGTCCACGGTGACGCTGCCTGAGGTCGGCGATCGACCCGGTCTTCATCCGGCCGAGTATGCCTGTGCACGGACGATCGACGCGTGCCTCTGTCATCCTGCGCCGGCTGATGAATATGGAGATCCATACGGCCGTATCGACGCAAACGCGCGCCGACCGGCTGCACGCGGCCATCTCGACGACGTTCGAGGGGTTCTATGCCGCCGTCCAGGGCGCGAGCTTCGAGCGTCGCGTGGGGCACGCGCGGCTACTTTTGCCCTCCGTTCCGATCCGGCTCTTCAACGGCGTCCTCGTCGAGTCAGAACCGTGCTCCGGAATTGCCGCTTCGATCCGCGAGGTCGAGGATGCCGGGCTTCCTTGCGGCGTGCAGGTTCGTGCACGGAGGCATGCTCAGGTCGAGGCCGAAGCGGCGGGGCTCGGCCTCACGGCGCGGGTACCGATGCCCGGGATGACGGTAACGAG
>UEXU01000217.1_pt1 | contig 14438 bp, 14 predicted proteins | sample 4301121 | NCBI WGS metagenome assembly UEXU01 (sample SAMEA4773174, study PRJEB27434) | metagenome | biome: 2259; feature: agricultural soil; material: soil | place: USA | collected 2014-09 | depth 0.25 m
TCGGCTCGTCGGTCTCGACGTCGACGTACACGTCCTGGAGCTTGCCGATCTTCTGCCCGTCGCGGTCGACCAGCGTCTTGCCGTGCCACTCGGCGATGTTCTGGTGATGGGCCATTGTTTTCTGCCTCCTTGCGGCGGACGCTGCCACGTAGATATAGGGCCAGCTTAGCTCCGTGGCAGGCCCCGAGCCGGACCCCCGTGCCCTACTAGGTCAAACGGACGGTCGCTCGGCAATGACCGTCATGTATGTCGCAGCGCCGAGATATCGACCGGCAGCCCACGTCCGCCCGGGGCTCGAAGCACTGGTTCTCTCCGCGCTCGCCGCGCGAAGCGCGGAGGCCACCCGCGTGCGCACGGACGGACGCCTGCTGAGCGGCCGCGGGTCAGAGGCGGTGGCGACGACGAGCAGCCGACGAGGCACGTCTTCAGCCCTCCGGCTCGTCGACCGATTCGAATGCCTCTCTCGAGCCACGGCGTCGACCCGTTCGGCCCCTGATCCGACGCAGGAATACACGAGACGTCGTGCTGTTCCGCTGGCGACGTAAGCCGCCCAAACGTCATAGACTCGGGTTCGCGGCCCTTGGGCACTTCGAGGATCGTCGAGCAAGTGTGGGGGCTCGTCGGTTCGTCCGGCGACGAAGCACACTCACCGACAACCGAGGAGCAAGTCTGAGGGCCGCGTTTCTACTGAGCTGTTCGGCCGGCCAAGCTCGTGCACTGCGAGCGTCTGACGTGTCGAGCTGCCCGTGCTCGAGCGCGAGGATGCCTTTGTTGCGGGAGCGCGTCGAAGAGCTCATCCGCGCGTCGACTCAGTGTGGACGCGCACAGGAAGGGCACGTGGCAGCCGCGCGTCGCAGTCCACTGCCGGTGCCAAGCTGCTCCAGTGGACGATGTTCGATTTCGGCCAGGGAACACCGCGCGTGCTCGTCGTCTTGAACCCGACAGCCCGCAAGCAGCGTCTTCGTGCGCTCGATATGCGGGCGACGGTCGACCGCGAGGAGTTCTTCGGGTTCCAGCACGGCGACGGGCGGCTGAAACTGATCGAACGCTTGGCCGCTGCCGACCGTGCCGGTGAGCTCCCCGACTACGTGCTCGAGTTCGTCGGCTCGCTCAGGACGCGCGCGAAGCCAGCCACCTCCTGAGCGTCGGGCGTTACCTCCGAATCGCTCGTCCTGTCCCCAGAACCTGTCCCCAGATCGCCTCCCCTTTTCCTCGCGGCCAAGACGACCATGAGACTGGCTCATCCACGCCGTTTCCTCACACGCTCCGTGACCGGGGCTCATCGAGGCCCTCCGTGGCAGGGAGGTGCTCAGTTGAATCGGAGGCGAGCGTGATTTGCAGGGAGTTTTCGGATCTCTGTCTGACTCGACCCGCGAGCCGCTCCTTGATCAAGAGGGACTCCATAGTCCTCGGAAATGGCTGATTTGCAGGTATTTAAGCCCTCTCCCGGACTCGAACCGGGGACCGCCTCCTTACCATGGAGGATTTGAGTCGCAGCGAGGGGAGCTTGACACTGCCCGTGCCACGCGCTTTCCCTGCAATTTCGCGATTCGCTTCACCGGCACACCCTTTCTTCGAAGATCCCTGAGCCTCCCCGAGAACCCTCGAACCTATCCCCAAGACCTGTCCCCTGTTCTGAAGGGCCGCACGGCTCGATCCGAGCTTCCCTACTTTTCAACTGCCCGCCTGCTACGCCTCGTCGATCCAGCTCCCGAAGCGTCGGCCGAAGTAGACCAGCGGGCGACCGTCAGCGGCCGCGCCGCCACGCTCGACGTGGGCGAGGAGGATCACATGGTCGCCTGCCTCGATCTCGCTGACGGTCGTGCACTCCGCCCAGGAGAGCGCGTCGGCGGCCAGAACGGGAAGCCCGGTGGGGGTCGCGCACCAGGCGACCCCCACGAACTTGTCTTCCTTCTTCGATGCGAATCGAGCGCCGAGCTGACCGCGACCGGCACGCATGACGTTGAGCACGAATCGCCCGCTCCTTCGGAGTGCCGGAAGCGTTCGGCTCGTCGCGTCGACGCACACGAGGAGCAGCGGCGGGTCGACGGAAACGCTGCACGCGGACGTCGCCGTGAACCCTCTCGGCCTTCCATCGGCGTCGCCGGTCGTCACGATCGCGACCCCCGAAGGGAACGACGCCATGATCGACCGGAACGTCGCGCCGTCGACCTCCTCGACGACGCGCTCCGCCGGCTCGCTGACCGCGACCGCGCTCATCGTCCTAGAAGTAAACGAACCCGAACTCGGCCTCGACGCCGAGGTAGACCTGGCCGACCGTCTCGAAGCGGCTCTCGGAGACGAACCCGTGCTGCCGGATCGTCTCGATGTCGCGGAAGTGACGTTCGAGCGGGCTCCGCGTGTAGATGCCGGTCGTCCCGGCGAGGCGGTGGACGAGCTCGACCGCCTCGACCGCGCTGTTTACGGTGTGGACCGCGGCGAGCAACGCGTCTGCCCGCTGCTCGAGCGTCGCCGGCTCTCCGGCGAGCGCCCGCTCCCACGCCTCCTCGAGCGTCTCGTAGAAGAGCGCCCGACCCGAGCGCAGCAATCCTTCGGCCCGGGCAAGGCCGCCCTGCGCGAGCGGACGCTCACGGAGCGGGCGCGCCGACCCGAATGGAGTCTTGCCCTGGGCGAGCGCCTGGAACTCCCCGACCGCCTCTCGAGCGATCGCGAGGAAGATCGGGGCAGCGACAATCGCAACTTCGGCCATCGCCGGGATGCGATACAGAGGACCCCCGTAATGCGTGCCCGGCTCGAACTCCGGAACGAGAGGGAATGTCCGCGACGTCGGCACGAAGACGTCGTCGAGCACGATGTCGTTCGAGTCGGTGCCGCGCATCCCAAGCGTGTGCCAGGTGTCGACGATCTCGGCCTCCCCGGCCCGGACGATCGCCCCGATCGCCGCGTCTCCTGCGATGCCGGTGACGAACAACCAGGTCGCCTCGTGGATGTTGCTCGCGAACGGGCGCTGACCGGTGAGGCGGTAGCCGCCGTCCACCGCGACCGCCTCCAGCGGAGGATGGAAGGCGGCGGCGAGAATCGTGTCCTGGCCGTTCGCGTAGAGCTCTTCGGCGCCCTCATCCGGAAGACGGCAGCACCACCAGGACCCGGAGTCGTTTTGGAGTGCCCAGCCGGCGGCGCTGTCGTAGCGCGAGACCTCTTCCATCACGCGGGCGAACGTGATCGGGTCGACCTCCAGGCCGCCGAGCGATCGCGGCGTGAGCAACCGGAACAGGCCGGCTTCCTTCATCGCTTCGACGACCGGACGCGTCAGCATCCGCTCTCGCTCGGCGTCGGCTGCGGCTTCTCGAATCATCGGTCCGATCTCGCGGACCGCGTCGAGAAGCTCCTTGTCAACGCTGACACTCACCTCGAACTCCTTTCTCATCGCACCATCGGCGCCTCGAGAGCATGACGCTCGCGCGCCGCCTCGTCCCAGGCACCCGTGCAGTAGACGATGTGCTCGCCGATCCGCTCGCCGTCCATCAACAGGAGGCAGACGCTGCGGAAGTAGATCTCCTCGGCCCCCTGTCGACCGAGCTCTGCACACTCGACGACCGCTCCCCAGGGCGTCGCCCGCTCGCGCCACTCGACGTAGCGGGGCGGCTCGGGATACCACTCCTCGAACTGTTTGACGATCGCGTCGGTCCCCTGCCGCTGGACGCGCCACGACGGGAGATTGGCGTCGAGGAGCGCATCCGGGGCGTAGAGCTCCGCCACCCGGCCGATCTCGCCCGACTCGACGTACCGGCGGAGGCGGGCGGCGGCGGTCTCGACCGTCTCTTCCTGCGTGGCCAGCGTCGGCATTTCACTTCTTCGGTCGCTCATACGCGGCACATCGTGCCGGGCGACCGTGAACGCACCGTGACCCGGGCGTAACCTGGCCGTGACCATTTGGGGAGCGGCGGATTACGCTTTGATCATGCTCCGCGTCCGACTCCTCGGGGAGCTCGCGCTCGAGCTGGACGGCGTCTCGCTTCCGGCGCCCTCGAGCCGGCCCACACGTGCACTCCTCGCCTGGCTCGCGCTCCATCCAGGCATGCACGCACGCTCGCGGCTCGCCGGACGACTCTGGCCCGAGGTGCTCGACGAGAGTGCGCGCGCGAGCCTGCGGAAAGCGCTCGCTGACCTGCGTCGCACTCTCGGCGCAGGGGGTGGCGAGGCGCTGATCACGACGCGACAGGAGGTCGGGCTCTCGGACGTGTGGGTGGACGTAGTCGCCTTTGAGGAGCTGGTCGCGGCCGGGCGGCTCGAAGAGGCGGTTGAGCTCTGCCGCGGCGAGCTCCTTTCGGGCCTCGACGACGACTGGGCCTACGAGGCCCGCGACGAGCACGGGGCCCGGTTCGCCATCGCCATTGCAGGGCTGGGCGACGCTGCGGAGGAGGAGGGGGACCTCGAGGCGGCGGTACGCCGCGCCCGAGAGCTCGTCGCGGTGGAGCCGCTATCCGAGGAGGCGCACCGGACGCTCATCCGCCGACTGGGCGCAGCAGGCGACCGGGCTGCCGCGCTCGCAGGCTACGCCCGCCTGCGCGAGCGACTCCGTCGAGAGCTGGGAGTCGCTCCCTCCGCCGAGACGAGAGCGCTCGTCGAGCGCCTCCGCCGTGGCGACGCGCTTGCGGAGACTGAGACGCTCGTGGTGGAGCGGCCTCCGCTCCCGTCGGGGTTCTCGCGCCGGGTGCGGAGTGCCTTCGTTGGCCGAAGCGGGGAGCTCGTCCGACTGCGAGAGGCGTGGGACGCGGTATCGCGAGGCGAGCTGCAGGCCTTCCTCGTCGGCGGGGAGCCCGGAATCGGCAAGACGCGCCTCGCGGCGGAGTTCGCCCGCGTGACGCACGCCGCGGGGGCGGCAGTCCTGCTCGGGCGCTGCTACGAGGAACGGCTCGTCGCCTACCAGCCATTGGTCGAGGCGCTCCGCCCGCTCCTGGCGAAGGCCGAGGGCCGACTCCGGGAGGAGCTCCGCCCGCTCGTTCCCGGGCTCTCCGGCGCCGAGCTCGACTCGCCGGGTACGGCGGACGGCCCCGACGCCGCCCGGTTTCGCCTGTTCGAGGCCGTGCGGGAGGCGCTCGCCTCCGCCTCGCGGGAGCGCCCTGTCCTCCTCGTCCTCGAGGACCTCCACTGGGCCGACGACTCCACGCTTCTGCTTCTCGCCCACGTGCTCCGCGCGCCCGACCCAGGGCGGCTCCTCGTTGTGGGCACCTACCGCGACGCCGAGCTGGGGCCCGACCATCCGCTCGCCGACCTGCTCGCGGACCTCCGGCGTGAGCGCGTCGGCGAGCGGATCGTGCTGCGCGGGCTCGGCAAGGCGGAGGTCGCGGAGCTGATCGGCGCGGCACTCGGGGAAGAGGCCCCGCCAGCGCTCGCTCATCGAGTGCACCGCGAGACGGAGGGAAACCCATTCTTCGTCGAGGAGATCCTCCGTCACGTCGAGGAGTCGGGCGTCGTCGACGGCGGCCGCTGGGACGTCGCTGAGCTGGGGGTGCCGGAAGGCGTGAAGGAGGTAATCGGGCGGCGCGTCTCGCGGCTCGGCGCGGACGCGGCCAAGGTCCTCGCAGTCGCCTCGGTGCTCGGGCGGGAGTTCCGCCTTGGAGAGCTGGACTGGCTGGTCGACGACCTCACGGAGGAGCGGCTGCTCGGTGCCCTCGAGCAAGGGCTCCGGGCAAGCCTGATCCGGGAGGAGCGGGGACGCGGGGGCTGCTACGACTTCGCGCATGCCCTCGTCCGCGAGGCGGTATACGAGGGCCTGACCGCCGGTCGACGACGCCAGCTGCACCTACGGGCGGCGGAGACCCTCGAACGGCGCTTCGGCGATCGTCCCGATCGCCTGGGTGAGCTCGCGCACCACTTGTTCCAGTCGGCCTCTCCGGCCACGGCGCGTCATGCGGCCGACTATGCGGAGCGTGCGGGCGAGCTGGCACTTTCCCAACTGGCCTACGAGGAGGCGGCTGTCCAGTTCGACCGCGCCCTCCAGGCACTCGACCTGCTCGACCGGCCCGCCGGTCTCAAGCGGGCGGAGATCCTGCTCGCTCTGGGCGATGCGTACATGCGGGCGGGCGAGCGGGAGGAGGGACGGCGGGCCTTCTCGCAGGCCGCCGCCGCGGGGCGTGCGCTTGATCGTCCGGAACTGCTGGCCCACGCGGCCCTCGGCTACGGAGGGATCGGCGTCACCATCGCCACTCCTGACCAAAAGGTCGTCGGTCTTCTCGAGGAGGCGCTGGCCACACTCGGGCGAGGCGACGACGGCTTGCGGGCACGCCTGCTCGCACGGCTCGCGGTCGAGGCGACGCAGGCAGCTCCCGACCGAAGCGAGTCGCTCAGCGCCGACGCGATCGGCCTTGCGAGACCCAAAGGAGACGCGCGCACCCTCGTGGAGACCCTGAGTGCAAGACACCTCGCTCTTCCGGGTCCCGGTCACGTCAAGGAGCGTCTGGAAATCGCGGACGAGATGGTGGCGCTGGCTGCGTCAGTCGGTGACCGCGTCGCCGAGCTTCAGGGCCGTCATTGGCGGGTGCTCGACGTGTTCCAGCTGGGCGATGTGGCCGCGCTCGAACGGGAACTCGAGGCCTATACCCGTTTGGCAGAAGACGCGCGACTCCTCGTCTACGAGTGGTACGCGCCCATGTGGGAGGCGACGCTCGCGATCTTCAGGGGGCGACTCGACGAGGCCAAGCGGTTCTGGTCAAGGGCCCTCGAACTCGGGCGGCGGGCGCAGGATGCCAATGCGGAGATCTTCTTCAGAAGCGTCGAGAAGTACTACCTCCCGCTGGAGCAAGGACGCGCCGCAGAGATGGACCTCGACTGGCTGCGAAAGGAGGCCACCAGACCCGAGGTGACCTGGGTCTACCGAACGGCCGTGGCCCGGATCCTCGCCGAATGCGGGCGCCTCGATGCGGCCAAGATCGAGTTCGAGATGGTCGCAGCGGATGGATTCGCGGCGATTCGCAGGGACGTCCACTTCTTCGCCGGGCTTGCGGAATGGGCGGTGATCTGCTCCTCGCTTGGCGATGGCGCTCGCGCCGAGGAGGTCTACGACCTGTACCTGCCCTACCGCGCTCTCAACATCGTCCACGTCCGGGGCCACTATTGCTACGGCTCGGCCGAGCACTATCTCGGTCTGCTTGCGGCCATGCTGCTGCGGTGGCCCGTCGCCGTCGAGCATTTCGAGGCCGCGCTCGAGTCGTACCGGAGGTGGGCCGCGAGGCCCTATGTCTCTCGGACGCTCTGCGCGTACGCGGAGATGCTGCTGGCGAGGAACGAGCCAGGAGATCGGGACCGCGCGCGAAGCCTGGCCCGCGAGGCGTTCGAGACGGCGGAGCAGGTCAATGCAAAGAATCTGGTCGAGCGAGCAAGGGCCGCGACACGGCAGGCATTGGCTGCGCAAATCGTGTGACTGCCGGCCATGTCGGTCGGCATTGACTTCATCATGGCGGTCGGCGTCCGAACCGTTCAAACTGGTCGCGTGTTGACCTGAGCGACAACGACGGAGAGCTTCGGACTCGCCAGCGCGTTGCGCCCCGTCGGCATCGAGAGACTGCTGCGCCACGTGAAAGCACCCCCAAAACCTGTCCCCGGTGAACCACCCGCCCGAGCCACACCGAAAACTCGGTATTGGCGAGCCTTGTTCAAGCGGCCACCAGGGCCCCTCCGTCGCCTACTCGACCACCGATCCCCTCTCTATGAAGGAGGTGCTCTGCTATACGCGTTCAGGCAACAAAAATCCCGTTTTGCGGGGATTTTAGAGCCCTCTGACGGACTCGAACCGTCGACCCCCTCCTTACCATGCGCTCCGATCGGCAACCGGTGGAAACCCACGGCAACGGTTTTGGCTTGTTCTCGGCGGTTCTTTGTCCGGCGCATTTGCGACCGGTTCCCACCCGTTGCAACCACGGGGCTCCGTAAAGGCTCCATCCCTTTGTTGTCTGTGTTGGCTACGTCGCCGTTCGTTCACGCCAACCCTCGGCCGGTGGGTGTCGCCATCCCGTGCCAGCGAGCTTGAGCGCCACAATCGGGATGAGCAGCATCCCGACGACCGCGTGCACGGTTAGGAGCAACCCGATCCGCAGAATTGTCGCTTCCTCGCCCTCGACGATCCGGGCTCCTGCGCTTGATCAAGCTCGCCACGGCGGTCGAGGAAGCGGGCGGGGAGGACACACGCGCAGGCGTCGTTGACGGCCGGAAGATATCTTCCTATAATCGGTCGATGAGGCGGCGACCGGACACGCTTCTGCCGATCGAGGTGTCGATCCTCGCCGCGGGGGTCGACCTCCGCCGGGACGGTGCTACGACCTTCTACGGCTTCTCGATCGCCAAGGAGATCAGGGAGCGCGAGGGCGCTCGTAGGCTGACTGCGCACGGAACTCTGTACAAGGCCCTCGACAGGATGAAGAGGGCGGGGCTGCTGGCCAGTTGCTGGGAAGATCCCCTCGTCGCGGCCCGAGAGAGGCGTCCACGCCGTCGCCTGTACGAGGTGACCTCTGCGGGCGAGCAGGCGCTGGCCAAGGCCCAAGCCGAAAGGCCGCGTCCGACACCGCGGCCGGCGGAAGGCCTGGCCGGGCTGTGAGTGCCCTGCTGCTGACTCACAGCATCCGCTTGACCCGTCGCTGGGTGCGGCTCTACACCGCCGGATTGCCGACCGAGGTCCGGGAGGCCCGGCGCGCGGAGCTCGAGTCCGATCTCTGGGAGCAGGAGCAGGAAGCCGGAGCGGCCGGCTGTCGGCCCACGACAGCGGCCCTGCACGTGCAGCGGCGGTTCATGCTTGGTATTCCGGCGGACCTCTCCTGGCGACAACAGCAGGGAGGATCGAAGATCATTCGGAAGGCGGGCAGAGGTGCCATTGAAGGCGCAAGACTCACCACCGCCGCGATCCGGCGAAACTGGGCGCTCGGAACCGTAATCCTTGCCCTCGCGGGTGCCTTTTCGGCCGCCGGCTTGGTGAGCCAGGCGGGTGGAGCAGTGGACCGCTCAAATCCTCAGCCGTGCTTTCTCCACGGTTCAGGCAACGAGCCGGCGTCGAAGCGTGCCGCAACGGACCGGTAAGCGCCGTGCAAGCGTCTCAAGGGCACCGAAGCGACCCAGAGCGGAGAAAGACAAACGCGTTCGAGCAACTTAAGGGGAGGCGTCCAATGAGAAAGATGCTTGTCATCCTTTGCGGCGCTGGTGCGCTCGCGTTTGCGGCGGTTGCCTGGGCTGGTTACTTCAACGGGCCGCTGCCGCCGAACCATCACATCCACGACTGCACAGCGGCGCCGTGCGTGTACCCGCACCTCGGTGTCGGCTTCTTCCCGAGGATCCTCACGGGCGGGGATGTCGGCGCCTACCTGCGGGACCCGGCCGAGTGCAACGACGCCACCGACAAGTCGTTGCTCCCGCCGAATGAGGCAACCGCGACGCCGACGGAGAATCAGCCCCTGCGCGCAGGCGTCTGCTACACGTCGACGACGCTCATCCATCTGCGTTCGATCGACGTGAACGATCCCGCACCCGATGGCTGGTCGGGTCCGATCGCGCCCGTGAGCCTCGGCAACGGCGTCACGTACGTCACTTACTGGTTGCTGACATCGCGATGAGGGCAAACCGTTTGGAGGGGAAGATGCGGAGAGCACTCATTCCAGCGTTGCTACTTTTGCTGGTCGTCGTCGCGCCAGCCGCTGGCATCATCGACGGCCGCCTCGACGGCAATGGGCATCCCAACGTGGGTGCGCTCGAACTACCGGTCGGGTTCGGCGTCCCGGCGTGTTCGGGCACACTGATCTCGCCGACGGTCTACGTCACGGCGGGACACTGCACGAACTTTCTCGAGTCAAGGGGATCACCCAGGCGCGGGTGACCTTCGACTCGGTCTTCAGCCACAACCCGAAGTTCTACACGGGCACCCCGCACACGAACCCGGGCTTCTTCACCGGCTCGTCGTCCGATCCCGGTGACATCGGCGTTGTCGTCTTCGACAAGCCCATCAGGGGCATCACACCAGCGGCATTGCCAAGCGCCGGTCTGCTGGACCAGCTCGGGCCGCAGGGTCTCAAGAACCAGACCTTCATCGAGGTCGGCTACGGGATCTCGAGACTGATCATCGGGGAAGGTCCACCCGACATTGACCTCAGCTCCGCTGGTACCCGCAGGCTGACGACGGAATCCTTCAACTCTCTGACCAATACGATCTTGCACCTGTCAATAATCAACGACGGTAAGCCCTGCATCGGTGACTCGGGCGCCCCGCAGTTTCTCGGTGCGTCGAACACGATCGCGGCGGAGGACATCGCGGGAGATAGGGCCTGCACCGCTTGGGTTGGTGGTTACCGGCTCGATGCCCCCTCCGCCCGCGCGTTCCTTGGGCACTACGTCACTCTGCCTTGACACTGGAATCGAAGGGCCTCATAGCTCGAGCGGCTGCCGATTGGGAGCCCCCTGGGGCTCGCGTGCGTACTACCGACTGAGCCGCGCAAGCCAGGAGAGCAATGGTCACGGTTCGCATGAGCGGCGTTCTTGGGCGCCCATGTTGCGGTTTCGCGTCCTGAAGGCTCCATAAAGGGCTCCATACCTACTGCACGCTGGGGATCGTGCAAGTTCTGCCGAAAGGAACAGTCGCGCTTTGCGGCGCTTTTGCAGAGCCCTCTGACGGACTCGAACCGTCGACCCCCTCCTTACCATGGAGGTTCTGAGGCGGTAACGGCGTGCACGTCCGGTCATTGGCGATCACGTTTGTCCTGCAAATCAGCCCGTAGTGGTGTGTCGGCAGTGCCCGCGCGTGACCGCGCGCGCTCGGTCTGATGTACCCGTCTCGTACCCGCGGCGCGTTGTCTGTTCACAAAACACACAACGGCATGGCAGGTGGACCACCTCACGGGCCAGTTGCGCGCCGCCATCCTTCACAAAGCGTGAACATCAGGAACTCGGTGTGTTCGTCGACGTCGCGGCGGAGCATTCAGACGCCGCGATTGCCGCACGTACTCGCGTACCCCGCGATGCCCGTTGTTTGCATGTAGTCGGAATAGGCGTCGGCGTCGAGCTTGCGGACCGGCCCTTTCCAGATGCGTGCAATCAAGACTCCCACTCAGTTGGACTGCGAACGGGGCGGGCGGCGCGGAAGCGCTGCAGAGCGACCAGGCTCGAGCGCACAGGCGAGAGCATGATCGAGATAGCGGTTGCCTCGAAGGCGGTCACGCTTCTAGCGGCCGCGGCGCCACGGCGTTCGCGCTCGTGAACATCCCGTGAAGCGCGGCGATCCCATCCTCCTGCGAGCGAACCGCGATCACGAGCGCGCCGTCGCCGTCGCGCTCGACGCTCCAGGCGGCCCAGGTGCAGCACTCGTTCTCCACTTCGACGAGCGCCTGCAGCTCGGCTTCGACAGCCGGATGATCTCTAAATGTGAGGCGCAGGCCATCGTCGGTTTGGTACCGGCCGAGACCGAAGTTCTCGCCGAGGTTGATCCAGCGCTCGCGTTGCGTCTTCAGGTCGGTGTCGGTCAGGATGCAGGCGACGAGCTCCGACAGCCCGTCGACGTTCTGGGTGGTCATCTTTGCTCCTTTCGTGCGGCGGTGGTCTCGGCGGACACAGGATGCTTGTTAAAGTCGACTTGATGTCAAGCCCAGTGTCGGAATCGCTGGCGATCGGCGAGGTCGCACGGCTGAGCGGCAAGGCGCCGTCGGCGATCCGCTACTACGAGGAGGTCGGCCTGCTCGAAGCGCCCGAACGGAGCGGCGGCCGGCGCCGCTACCCGCGCACGGTCGTGCGGACGCTCGCGGTGATCGAGACCGCGCAAAGGGCTGGGCTCAGCCTTGACGAGATCCGCCTTCTGCTTCAGGCGACCCCCTCGAATCGCGCGGCGACGGAACGGCTGCGTGAGGTCGCCGAGCGGAAGCTGCCGGTGCTGCGCGAGGCGATCGGGCGTGCCGAGATCGTTCGCCTCTGGCTCGAGGACGCGGCGCGCTGTCACTGCCCGACGCTTGACGATTGCCCGCTCTTCGAAGCCCCGGTTTGCTTGCCGGAGTGCAGCCTCGTGCTCCGCTAGCTCGCCTCGAGGGCCACGCGGAGGGCGTTCCTCGGTGCATCCCGCCGTCTCGGCGACCAGCCGCGTTCCTCGAGATGGAACCCCTCGTAGCGGACCATTGCTGGTCGGTCGTGTGCCGCCGCTCGCCGCTCGCTTTCGCCGGATCATGACTGTGTTCTCGTCCGGGGCGAGCGCGAGCGTTGCGACCGGCGTCGCCCCGACGTTCGCGGCAGCGAGGTGCTTGCTCGCGGACGCGTTGCACGCGCCTCGACTGTGCGGAGCACGCGCTCAACGGTGGCGGCCTCGGTTTGATTGAGCGGACCCACTGTCTCGGCGAGCACCCCAGCGTAGGCGGGCCACATTCGCCTGAGCATCGCCTCGCCTGCGGCCGTCAGCACGGCGTACGTCCCCCGCCGATCATCGGGAGCGGGTTCTCGTCTGAGAAGTCCGGCCTCCTCGAGCCGGTCGAGCAGCTTGGTCATGCCGCCGCGGCTGATCGTCAAGTTGGCCGCGAGCTGGCCCAGTCGCACGCGCCCCTGCGGTGATTCGCGCACGGCCCAGAGCACGTCGTACCAGCTGAGCGGCGGCAGGCCCGCAGCGGCGAGGGCCTGCTCGGCGCGGCTGACGACGGCGGCGTGTGCGGCGAGCAACGCGCGCCAGGAAGCGAGCTGCAGTTTGGGCACACGAGACGCCACGCATGAAGTTTACTCGGAAATAGTTTCCATAGAAAGCTCGTTTAGTAAGTCGTCACCCACCGAAAGGAGTTGCAGATGGCCGTCACCGCTCAACCTTTCACCGGCGCCTTTGTCGCCGACCGCAACCACTCGTCGGTTCTCTTCAGCGTCCGGCACATGAAGGTCTCGCGCTTCCGCGCCTCGTTCGCAGACGTCGACGCACGCCTCGCAGCCGATGAAGAAGGTGTGCGGCTCGTGGGGCGGACGCGGGTCGATTCGATCTCGATCGCTGACCCGCCGGAGCTTCGCGAGCACGTCGTCTCGGGGCAGGACTTCTTCGACGCCGCCGAGCATCCCGAGCTCCGCTTCCGCTCGAGTCGCGTCGACTTCGGCGAGGAGGGAGCGATTCACGTTACCGGCGAACTCGAGCTGCGGGGCGTCACCCGGCCGGTCGAAACGAGCGGGACGTATCGGCCGCCGGTCGTCGATCCCTACGGCATCAGCCGTGGCGCGATCGAGCTGGCGGCGACGATCGACCGGCGGGCGTGGGGGTTCGATTGGCAGATGCCGCTGCCGGACGGCGACGATGTGCTCGGCTGGGAGGTCGAGCTGGACGTGCGCTTGGAGCTCGTGGAGGAGGGTTAGCGGTGCGCGTGCTCGGATTCGCCGGAAGTCTGCGCCGCGCCTCGTACAACCGCAGGCTGGTGGAGTCGGCCGCGCGGTTCTTCCCGGAGGGAGTCGAGCTCAGCTGCTGGCCCGGGATCGCCGACCTGCCCGCCTACAACGAGGACCTCGACGGCCGCAGCCCGCCACCCGCGGCGGTTCGGCTGCGTACCGCCATCCAGACCGCCGATGCGCTTCTCTTCGCGACGCCCGAATACAACTCATCCATTCCGGGCGGGCTCAAGAACCTGCTCGACTGGGCCTCGCGCCCCTACGCAACGAACGTCCTCCGGCAGAAGCCCGTCGCCGTGGTCGGAGCGAGCACCGGCTTCTTCGGCGCGGTCTGGGCGCAAGCTGAGCTCCGCCAGGTCCTGAGGGCCTGCGGCGCGCGCGTGCTCGATCGGCAGCTGCCGGTCGGGCGTGCCGCCGAGGCCTTCGCACCCGACGGCTCGCTTGGCGACCCAACCCTCGCCGATGCGCTAGCCGAGATCGTCGACCAGCTCGTCTACCTCGTGTCAGGAACGCGGATGAATTGTGGGTGCGGAGAGCCACGAACCGATCGCGTGCGTGCTGTCGCCTGACCGGGCGGTGGGGCGCAAGCGGCGTGGCACCGTCGCGAGTCCCCAGCCGGGCGACGCTAACTGACTCCCGGCGCCGCTTCTGCGCGAGAATCGGGTCAACGATCTGGCCCTGTGGCGACGCCGGCTCCGCGCGGTCTTTGCCAAGAAGGCGACTCGGCGGCCGGAAGCCGACACCGACCCGCCCCAGGAGCGGCATGTACGAAGCCGCCGTGGCGGCCTCCTCTGCCCGAGAGTCCTCTACGTCCGTCGCAGCGAGCTCAAGGAGATCAGCCCCGATGCGGTAGACGTCTCGAGCTTCGATGAGGCGAAACGGGTCGCGTCGGTTGCAGAGGAAGAGCGGCGAATCATCGAAGCCGAACGGCGGCGGCTCGGTCTCGATGCTTGAGGCGCAGGTCCGGCCGCGACGATTTCGGCGGCCGAAAGGGCACCTTTACCATTTCACGTCCAACCCATCCTTCTCGGGCTAGATGTGTTCGGGAAGACCGAAGCGGCCGGGCAGCGCGGGGTCGGCGAAGAAGGTGATCTCGTCGACCTTGCTGC
>UEXU01000462.1_pt1 | contig 13923 bp, 11 predicted proteins | sample 4301121 | NCBI WGS metagenome assembly UEXU01 (sample SAMEA4773174, study PRJEB27434) | metagenome | biome: 2259; feature: agricultural soil; material: soil | place: USA | collected 2014-09 | depth 0.25 m
CTGACCGTCCCGGTGTACGCGCTCACCCGGAGGATCCTGCGCCCGCGGGAGTGGGTGCCGAGAGAGGTCCGGCTCCTTGGCTAAGCGTCCGACCAGGATCGAGTCGCGCAGGTTCCTTCCGCCCGACCCTCGGGTCGAGGAGCCTTACCGGCTGACGCCGAAGCTTGCGGTGCGGATCGGGATTCTCGGGACGATCGCGGTGGCCGTCTTCGCCGTTCTCTTCCTCCGACTCTGGTCGTTGCAGATCCTCAACGGCGAGCAGCTCCTTCGAGCGGCGCAGAACAACCAGCGCCGAGATGTTCGCATCGATGCGCCCCGTGGCCCGATCCTCGATCGCAACGGACTGCCGCTCGTCATCAACGTACCCGGCACGGCGGTGCAGATCTGGCAGTCGGACTTGCCCACACGCCGGGGCCTCCGGCTACGGGAGATTCGGGCACTTGGCCGCATCCTCGAGCTGCCTGCCCGGCAGATCGGCGGCGTGCTGCGCCGCCATCGAAGTGATCCGCTGACGCCCGTGAAGATCAAGGAGGGCATCAACAAGGCGCAGGCGCTATATCTGAACGAGCGTGCGGAGGACTTCCCGGGCGTGAGGGTCGTCTCGTCGTATCTGCGCTACTACCCGCACAGTGAGCTCGCGGCGCACGTCCTCGGCTACGTCGGCGAGATCTCAGAAGCCCAGCTGAAGGATCTGCGCAAGAGCGGCTACCAGCCCGGCGACAAGATCGGCCAGTCCGGCGTCGAGTCCGTGTACGACAGGTACCTACGCGGGACGGCCGGGCTCTCCCAGTTCCGGGTCGACTCACTCGGGCGGCCGCGAAGCCCGGCCAAGACGTCGATCCTGCCGCATGCGGGCGACGCCGTGCGCCTGACCCTCGACCTGAAGCTCCAGCTCGCCGCCGAACAGGCGTTGCGCTACGGCATCGAACGCGCGCGTTCGTCCAACTGCTACGGGTGCTGGGATGCCAACGGCGGCGCCGTCGTGGCGCTCGATCCCCGCGACGGCGCCATTCGTGCGCTCGCGTCATATCCCACGTACCGGCCGTCGCTCTTCGTCGGTCGCGTTCGCCAGCGGGCGCTCGACGCCGCCGGGCTTACGTCGCTCACGGCGAAGGGGATGAACTATCCGGCGCTCGACCGGGCGACGGACGCCGCCTATCCGCCGGGCTCGACGTTCAAGCCCGTCACCGCCATCGCCGCGATGCAGGAGCACATCCTCCAGCCCTTCGAATCGCTCGCGTGCACGGGCTCGTACCACAAGAACGGTCAGACCTTCAAAAACTGGGACCCGTTCGTGAACCAGGCGATGACGCTGACGACGGCGATCGCAGCCTCGTGCGACACGTACTTCTACCAAGTCGGCTACCGGTTCTACGGCATGCCGGCCCGGCTCGGGCCGAGGCTGCAGGCCTGGGCGAGCCGCTTCGGCTTCGGCCACAAGACCGGGGTCGACCTCGGTTCCGAGAGCACCGGTCTGCTGCCGACTCCCGATTGGCGGAAGCGGACGTATACGAAGAAGGCCGACCCCTGTTGCTGGCAGATCGACCGGCTCTGGAAGCCGGGGGATTCGATCCAACTCGCTATCGGCCAGAAGGATCTACTGGTGACGCCGATGCAGATGGCGCGCTTCTACGCGGCGGTCGCAAACGGCGGCAAGCTCGTGACCCCGCACCTGCTGCTCGACGTCGAGCAGCCCTCCTCGAACGGGAGCCGTGGTAGAGCATTGCCGTCTCCGCCTGTGCCCGCGCCCGAGCCGACGAACGTCGACGCCCAGGCGCTCGCGGTCGTTCGAGACGGCCTCTATCAGGCGACGCACTATTCGTTCGGCACCTCGTCGGCAATCTTCGGCTCCTTCCCGATCCCGATCTCGGGCAAGACGGGGACGGCCGAGAAGACCATCGACCCGGGTGACGGCTACGCGCGTAACTTCAACCAGTCGTGGTGGTGCGGCTACGGTCCTTCGGACTCACCCGAGCTCGTGGTCTGCGTGCTGATCGAGAATGGCGGCCACGGCGGTGACGCGGCGGCGCCGGCAGCGCTGAAGGTGTTCGAGCAGTTCTTCGGGAAGCGCGCAACTCAGACGGGACCGATCCACTCCGACTAGTGACCCTCCCAGCGACATTCACCAGCGCCCGACTCGCGATCACGCGGCGCGCTGGGGCGTCCTCAGTCGCGCTCGGGCAGTCAAGCCCGAGCGCTCCCTGCGTGCTTCCATCGCTTGGTGCTCGCGACCCGGGCATCCGCCAATGCCACTGGCAGGGTCACTAATGGTCGATTACGCCTCAAATACCCGAGCAGCCGCCCGCGCACGCCGCCGCGAAGCCGCCGACGTCGCGTCGCTCGTCCGGCGGCTCGACTGGATCCTGATCGGATCGGTTGCCGCGGTGGTCGGCTACGGGCTCTGGGCCGTCGCCGGAATCACCCGGCATGACGTGCCGGGTGACCCGCATTACTACGTCACACGCCAGATCGTCTTCGTCGCCATGGGAGTCGTCTGTCTCCTCGTGGTACTGCTGGTCGATCCGCAGCTGTATCGACGTAAGTGGCGTCTGATCTTTGGCGCGCAAGCTTTCCTGATTGCGGTCGTATTCCTCGCCAGTGCAACCAGAGGCTCGAAGCGATGGCTCGACTTCGGCTTCTTCCGCTTCCAACCGTCGGAGTTCGGCAAGGTCTTGCTCGTCCTCGGCCTCGCCGGCTTCCTTGCAGAGCGTGGGAGGCGCGTGCCCCAGGTGCGCACGACGCTGACGACGGTCGGGCTGGGGTCGATCCCGATCTTCCTCGTGTTCCTGCAGCCTGACTTCGGCACGGCGCTCGTCTACTGCGCGGCGGTCGGGGCGGTGCTCTTCGTCGCCGGTGCACCCTGGACGCACGTGGGTGCGCTGGTGGGGGTCGCCATAACGCTGGCGGTGCTCATCCTCGGCGTCCTGCCCGGAGCCGGTTTGCCCCTGTTGAAGGATTACCAGCAGAAACGGCTCACCGGTTTCCTCCATCCCACGAGCGATCCAGGCGGCTCGACGTACAACATCACTCAGTCGAAGAACGCCATCGGAGCAGGGCAGCTGCGTGGCCGGGGCGTCGACAACGCAACACAGACCACGCTCAACTTCCTGCCCGAGCATCACACTGACTTCGTCTTCGCCTCGCTGGCCGAGGAGCGTGGCTTCGTCGGCGCGGCATTACTGCTGATGCTCTATCTGCTCGTGGTCTGGCGAGGGTTCCGCATCGTTGCGCTCGCGCGAGATCCGTTCTCGGCGATCGTGGCGGGTGGGCTCGTCTTCGCGCTGCTGTTCCAGATATTCGTCAATGTCGGGATGACGATGGGGATCGCGCCGATCACGGGGATTCCGCTCCCGTTCGTCAGCGTCGGCGGGTCGTCGATGATCTCGAATCTGATCGGCGTCGGGCTGTTACTCGCGATCCACGTCCGTGCCCGTGGCGCGCGGCGGTAACGGGCCCAGCTAGGCCGCTTCAGCGGCCGTGCGCAGCTTGGCGCGGCGAGTCTTGATTGCGCGCAGCCGCTGCGATAGCCGGGCCCAGGCCCAAGGCTCGACCTCCCTGTAGCGGAGGGCGGACTGGGAGCGGGTCGCCTCGAGATACTCGAACCAGGCGTCGGCCTCCTCGATCAACAACAGCTCGTGCGCTTCGCGTTGTCCGGTCAAGAGTCCACCACCTCCCGGGTCACTGTGATGGCCCGAAGGGTAGGACCCTGACCGGACGGCGGCGGGGCGACCGCGCCGCCGGTTGCTAGCCTGTGGCGAGATGTTCAACCCCATCCATCACAACCTGCCGCGCACGTTGCGCGCCGCCGCCATCACCGGCGTTGCTGCAGCACGCGCGCATGAAGGAGATTTTTCTTGCGCTGGTTTCGACGAAGAAAGCAGACCCAGGAGCAGGCGCCCCGCGAGGCTGCCGCTCTCGCACAAGCACCTGAACGTGTAAGTACCGAACCCGCCGGCGAGGCGGGACAATCCACCACCAAGCCGAGACGCCGCCGGGGCAGCCGAGGGGGACGCGGGCGGTCTCGGAAGACGGCCACGGAGACGAAGGCCGAGACGGCGCCACCGCGCGCGCCCGCGAGGGCTCCCAAGCCGGAACGCAGGACCACGACGCAGCGGCGAGACCGGCCGCAGCAGCGGAAACGTCGCGAGCCGCAGCGCCGCGCCCCGCTTCCCGAGGCGAAGCGCGAGCTCCTGATCTCCGTCGACGTCGGCGAGCAACGCGTTGCCGTGCTCGAAGATGACCAGGTTGCCGAGGTCTACATCGAGCGGCCTGAGCGGCGGTCGATCGCCGGGAACATCTATCTCGGTACGGTCGACAATGTCCTGCCCGGCATGGAGGCGGCTTTCATCGAGATCGGCCTCGAGAAGAACGGCTTTCTCTATGTCGACGAGATCGTCACGCCCGAGCTGGAGGGGAAGCGGCACGGCAAGAAGATCCAGGACCTGATCAACCGCGGGGAGACGATCCTCGTACAGGCGGTGAAGGATCCGATGAAGACGAAAGGGGCTCGGCTCACGACCGAGATCTCGCTGGCCGGCCGCTTTGTCGTCTACCAGCCGAACGGGGACGGCTTCGGTGTCTCGCGACGGCTCGACGACGACGAGCGCGGACGCCTCAAGGATGTCCTCAAGGGCCTCGACCTAAAGGGCGGCGGAGTGATCGTGCGCACCGCCGCGGAGGGAGCGTCGGCAGAGGACATCGAACGCGACCTGCTGTTCCTCCAGAAGCTGTGGAAGTCGATCGACGCTCGGGCAAAGAAGGGAAAGCCGCCTGAGCTGCTCTACCAGGAAGCCGAGTTGCCGCTGCGTGTGACGCGGGATCTGTTCACGGATGGATTCGAGCGCGCGCTGGTCGACCAGGACCAGGCGTACAAGCGCATCGTCGGCTACCTGAAGAAGACGTCGCCGCACATGGTCGACCGGGTCGTTCGCTACAAGGAGAAGCAGCCGCTGATGGAGGCCTACGGCGTCGACGCAGAGATCAAGTCGACTCTCAGCCGCCGGGTCGATCTTCCCTCGGGCGGCTACCTGATTTTCGACTACGCCGAGGCCTTCACGGTCATCGACGTGAACACAGGTCGCTTCGTCGGCTCACGATCACGGTCCTCCGGTGCCCGGCTCGAGGACACGATCACGAAGAACAACCTCGAGGCGGTGAAGGAGGTCGTCCGGCAACTGCGCCTACGTGACATCGGCGGGATCATCGTCATCGACTTCATCGACATGGCGAATCCCAAGAACCGCGCCACCGTCGAGGAGGCGCTGCGCACGGAGCTCGAGCGCGACCGAACGAAGACCTACGTGGTGGAGATTTCACCGCTCGGGCTGGTCGAGATGACCCGGCAGAACGTCACCGAAGGCCCGCGTGAGGTCATGACCAAGAAGTGCCCGACCTGCGGCGGGGACGGTATCGTCGTGTCGGAGGCGTCCGCTGCGGTGGACGTCGAACGCCGGCTGCGTGCTCTTGCGGCCGGGTCACGCTCGCAGGCCTATCGGGTTGAGATCGCGGCCAAGATCGCCGCGGTCCTGATCGGGCCGGGGGCCTCGAGGCTCATGGAGCTCGAAGAGCAGACGAAGCGCCGCTTCTACCTCGTGCCGAAGGAGGACGAGCATCTCGACCATTTCCTCGTGCTCGCGGAGGGCAAGCGCGAAGAGCTCGCCGCCCAGGCTGCGGTTGAGGAAGGCGCAACGATCGATGTGAAGCTCGTCGAGGTTGGGCGTCACGACCCCAGTGTCGGCGTCGGCAAGGCCAACGACCTCGACGTCACTGTGGCGGCCGCAGCCAAGCTCGTCGGGAAGAAAGTGAAGGCCCGCGTCGAGCGAGTCCTGGACGGCACCGCCTATGCGACTCTCGCCGACGGAGCACCCAAGGGCGACCTACCGATCACCGCCGAGAGCGAGGCGGAGAAGCCAACACGCCGTGCTCCTGCCAAGAAGGCCGCGCAGGCCTCAGACGAACAAGAGACCGAGGCGCTTGCGGCTGAGGAGGGCGACCAAGCCGCCGCGGGGGAAGCAGCCGCGGAGCCGAAGCCGAAGAAGAAGACCCGGCGGGGAACACGGGGCGGTCGGGGCCGCAAGCGCAAGACCGCCTCGACGACGGTGGCAGCCGTTGCCGGCGACAACGGCTCAGCTGCCACGGACGAGCCAGCGCCACCCTCGCCGAGGATCCACCTGCCCGCTCCGGATCTCGGGGAAGTAGAGCGGGAGCACCAGCCCGAGCCGGCCGCCGGCGAGACCTCCGCAAGCGAAGCGGAGGAGCCCGATCGGGCAGTCGGCCAAGGCGTGGACGGCGCGGAGCCTGCGAAGCCGAAGAAGAAGACGCGGCGTGGGAGCCGCGGTGGGCGGGGACGAAAGAAGAAGACGGCAGCCGCAGTCTCGAGCGGAGAAGGCGCCGAGCAGACGAATGACGAGCAGGCGGGCTGGGACTACGTCCCTATGTCCGAGTGGGGCGACGAGGTCGACAGCCGAGACGCTTAAGCCACCGCTTGCGGTGGCTTCATCAGGACGCCGACCTCAGGTCGGCGTTCGTCTGAACCGACCGGTCGATGCGATGGAAGCTCATTCGAAACCGTCTCCTAGGGCCTCCAGGCCGGCGTGTCTTTGTCCCCCTGGCCCGAGGTGAGCCGGATGATGTCGGTGCCGTCCGCGCGCATCACGTACAGCTGATCGGGTCCGTCCCGGTCACTGATGAACGCGATCCGGCGACCATCTGACGACCACGCCGGCGCGAACTCGTCGAAGTGGCCTTGCGTGAGGGCGCGACTCGATCCGGTGCGCGGGTTCAGAAGGCAGATGTGCCAGTGGTCGTCCATCAGACACTCGTACGCGATCTCAGCGGCGCGTGGCGACCAGTCAGGATGCCGGTGCTCCGGCGCGCCGTACTCGCCAAGACTTCGCCCCGGCCTGGAGACCGCGATTCCGTGGTGGCTGGCGAATCCGACCTCGTACGCAAGCGACCTGCCGTCGGCTGACCACGTCGGCCAGGCAGCGCGGTCGGCAACCTTGCGGGCACCGGGCCCGCGCGCCGACATGACGTAGAGGTCGCCGCTGTGAACGAACGCTATGCGGCCGCCTCTCGGCGATGGCGCGGGCTCGCCGTCTGATCCGTCGTCGCGCGTGAGTCGCCGCACGCCAGCCCCGCCGGGGTCGAGGGAGTAGAGCTCCCACTTCCCGTCGCGATTCGACTGAAACAGGAGCCGCCCGTCCGGTGACCACTTCGGCGCCAGGTCCGTGTGATCTCCGTTCGTCAGCCGGACGAGTTCGCCGTGACCGGTGACGTAGATATGCCACGCCCCCTCAGGTGCATAGGCAAACGCGACGCCGTCGATTGAGCCGAGCGGTGTTCGGTGGTGCTGTCCGCCGTGCACCAGGCCGACGACGAGGAAGGCGACAATCGCGATCCCGGCGGGGAGGGGCCAGAGCCAGGGACGCTGGTCGATCGTCACGCTGCGTGGGACTCGTCGAAAGAGGACCACGTACGCGAGGACTGCGAGGCCGCACAGGATGAGCCACGAGAGGTTCGCTGAAGGTATGAGCAGCGATGGGAACTGCCAGCTCGTGACCCCACGCTTGACAAGCTGCTCCAGCCAGAAGTCGTTCGCGATGTTGCCCAGTCCGTAGACGAGCAGGAGGGCGAGATATCCGCCGACGAGACCGCGCGCTGGCGGTCTCAGCAGGGCGAGTGTCCGCGAGAGCAGTATCGACGTCAGCGCGAGCAGTGTGCCGTCCAGGCCGTGGTGATGGCCCGCATGCACCGCGCGGTGCAGCCGGGCCTGTCCAAAGGGGGCGTACCACTCATCCGAGTAGAAGATCGAGCCGAGCCCCGGCCAACGGCCGATGAGGAAGCCCAGCTCCGCGACGATCCACGGCAGGGCGAGTGCGGTCAGGACGACGGCAGCCAGGACCCGCGCACGATCGCCGCCGACCCGGACCCGTGGCCCGATGCCGTACCTCAGCGTTGCGGCAACCGTCAGTGCGAGAGCCAGCAACACGCCCGTTGCCGCAATCGCGTTCACCCATCTGGCGTCCAGGTCGGACTGATCGACGACACCGGGCCAGGCGACCGCGGCGCACATGACAATTGCCGCGACGCCCACCCAGGAGCTCGCTCGGCTGCGCGCGACTCCGATCACAACCGCGACGATCGGGATCGCCGCCAGTGCGGTCGAGAAGTTGAGGAAGACCAGCACGCGGCCGGCTCCTCCCACTCTTCCGTCCTCGCTCACGTGGTAAAGCTCGTGCACGGGCAATCGCGAATACGTCGCGAAGATCGCCGACGCCGTCACAGCGAACAGGCTCCAGACGATCCAGGCCTCGCGGAGGCCCGGGACCGAGCGATGGCGGCGCAACAGCATCGCCGCTAAACTGCCTCGGCTCGCGGGCAAAACGCCCGCGTTTTCCACGAAATGATGTCGACGTACGCAATCATCTCAGTCGGCGGGAAGCAGTACCGCGTCCGTGAAGGGGAGCGGCTCCTCGTCGACCGCCTGAAGGCCGACGAGGGGAAGTCGTTCCATCCGGACGTTCTCTTCCTCGGCGGCGACGGCGGCGGCACGCTCGCGCCCAAGACACAAGTGACGGCCAAGGTCGTCGCCCACGTGCTGGGCGACAAGATCCGGATCGGTAAGCGTCGCGCCAAGACGGGCTATAGGAAGCAGACCGGTTTCCGGGCCAGCCTCTCGCAGATCGAGATCGAGTCGATCGGCGAGACGGCTCGTGGCTCGACTGCGCAGAGGGAAGCATCCCCGCCCAAGCCAGAGCAAGCCCAGACAGGGACCGCCGGGGGGCAGCCCCCCCGCGGCTATGCGGACTTCACGGTCGCCGAGATCACCGAGAAGTCGAAGCGCTGGAGGCTCGAGCAGCTCGAGGCCGGCCTCGAGTTCGAGCGGGCGCACGCGAAGCGGAAGGGCGCAATCGCTGCACTCGAGTCCGCGCTCTCGGCCAAGAGAGAGAAGGAGCAGTAAGACATGGCTCACAAGAAAGGACTCGGCTCGTCACGGAACGGCCGCGATTCGAATCCGAAGATGCTCGGCGTGAAGATCTTCTCCGGGCAGGAGGTCAAGGCCGGGATGATTCTCGTGCGACAGCGAGGAACGAAGTTCAGGTCGGGCGCCGGGACGGGGATCGGGCGCGATGACACGATTTTCGCGACGCGCCCCGGCACCGTGACCTTCCGGCAGAGCGGCGAGCGCCGCTTCGTCGAAGTCGGCGACGCGGCGGATTAGGCCTCGTGTTCCACGACCGCGCCCGCATCCATGTGCAGGCGGGTCGCGGGGGGGACGGCAGCCTCCACTTTCGCCGCGAGAAGCACGTGCCCAAGGGAGGCCCGGACGGCGGTGACGGCGGGCCTGGCGGCGACGTCGTGCTGATCGCCGATCCCGACCTGCGTGACCTGTCGTCGTTTAGGGCGAAGCGACGTTTCAGGGCTGCCGACGGCGAACCGGGGGGCGGCGCGCTGAGGCACGGTGCGACCGGAGGAACGATCGAGCTCCGGGTTCCGACGGGGACACAGGTGCTTGACGAGGACGGCCAGCTGATCGCCGATCTGGCTGCGCCGGGCGCTCGCGTCGTCGCCGCTCGCGGCGGTTTGCCGGGCCGAGGCAACAAGCGATTCGCCTCGCCGACGCGGCAGGTGCCACGTTTTGCCGAGACGGGCCTTCCCGGTGAGGAGGCGACACTCGAGCTCCGGCTCAAGCTGGTCGCGGATGCCGCGCTGGTCGGGCTTCCGAATGCGGGAAAGTCCTCGCTGCTGGCTCGCATCTCGAACGCGCGCCCGAAGGTTGCCGACTATCCATTCACGACGCTCGCGCCCGTGCTCGGCACGGTCGATGCTCCGGACGCGACTCGTCAACTCACGGTCGCCGACGTCCCGGGATTGATCGAAGGCGCGAGCACGGGCGCCGGGCTCGGTCACGAGTTCCTCGCGCACCTCGAGCGGGCGAACCTTCTCTTGCACGTGATCGACGCGTCGGGGGAAGACACGGCCGAACGGTTCGCAACCATCGATCGCGAGCTCGCCGCCTACGGTGCCGGGCTGGAACAGCGGTCGCAGGCGGTGGTCCTCAACAAGATCGATCTGCGGTCGGAGGCGCCTTCATTCGACGTCGACGATGAGCGTGTCGTGCGAGTCTTTCGCGTTTCGTGCGCGACGGGTGCGGGGATCGAGGAGCTCCGGCGCGCATTGTTCGAGCTCTGTCCTCCGCAGCCGACGACGGCTCCGGCGGGGGACGGCCTCGTCGACTTTCTCGTCTATCGGCCCAGGCCGAGCGGGCGGCGGTTCCGCGTCCTACGCACGGACCGGGGCTACCGCATCGTCGGGGAGCCGCCGGCTGGAGAGGAGGAGCTTGCCGCTGCCCTGAAGGCGGCCGGCGCGCGGAAGGGCGACGAGGTCGAGGTCGACGGCGACGTCATGGAACTTCAATGACCGGTCTCCTCGGCGGTAGCTTCAACCCACCCCACAACGGGCACGTCGCCCTCGCAAGGGCCGCGGTTGAGCGGTTCGATCTCGACGACCTCGTCGTCCTCGTTTCAGTACGGCCCGGCCACAAAGAGGTTCAGCTCGACGCCGCCACGCGCCTGCTGCTCGCCCGGGCGGCCTTTCCCGAGCACGAGGTCGAGCTCGATCCACACGAGCGCACGGTCGACATGCTGAGGGCCCGGCGCTGGCGCGATCCACTCTTCCTGATCGGCGCCGATGAGTTCGCAGACTTTCTCACCTGGAAGGATCCGAACGGGGTCATCGTCCTTGCACGCCTTGGTGTCGCCACCCGGCCCGGTTATCCGCGTGAACGTCTCGCGGCCGTGCTGAGGGAGCTCGACCGGCCCGATCGCGTCGAGCTCTTCGAGATCGAGCCGCAGCCGATCTCCTCGCAGGACATCCGTGACCGGATCTCTCGGGGAGAGTCGATCGACCACCTGGTACCGGCGGCCGTGGCAGAGCTGATCGACACGCTGGGCCTCTACCGGGCCGTCTAATCACGCGGCTACACTGGGTTCCGGAATCCGAGAGGTTTGAAGCGACACTGACGTCACTCGAACAAGCGCGCCGGATCGCCGGGCTGGCCCAGAACAAGCTGGCGCAGGACGTTGTCATTCTGGACATGCGTCCGGTCTGCTCGTACACCGACTTCTTCGTCATCTGCACAGGCCAGAACCCACGGCAGACGGCCGCGATCTACGACGAGGTGCACGTGCAAATGAAGCACGACGACGCGCGAGTGCTGCCGCGGTCGGTCGACGGGCAGAACGCGGCGACGTGGATAGTCGCCGACTACCTCGATGTCGTTCTGCACATCTTCACGCCTGAGGCACGGGCGTACTACCGGCTCGAAGATCTCTGGGGCGATGTGCCGTCGGTCGAAGTCGCGATGGGTTAGGTCCCGAGCTAGACCGGATCGCGTGCAGGTGGAGCCTCGAGTCCGGTTCGGGGCAATCGTTCTAGCACTCGCGGCAGGTACCAGTTCCAGTCGCCCAGAAGCTTCATGGAGGCCGGCAACAAAACAGCGCGAACGATGGTGGCATCGATCAGCACCGCGGCCGCCAGCCCCACGCCTGCCTGCTTGACGTCGAGCGAGGAGAGCGAGCCGAAGATCGAGAAGACGGCGAACATCACCAGCGCTGCGCTCGATACGACTCCGGCTGTGGCGGTGATCCCCTGACGCACGGCGTCGTCGCTCGACAGGCCGGCATCCACTCCCTCTCGCACCCGGCTGAGGATGAAGACGTGGTAGTCCATCGAGAGCCCGAACAACACGACGAAGAGAAAGAGCGGTAGCCAGGAGACGATCGAGCCGTTCGACGTGAAGCCGAGCAGAGACTCCGCCCAGCGGTGTTGGAAGACGAGGACGAGCACGCCGTAAGAGGCCCCAACCGAGAGCAGGTTGAGGACGATCGCCTTCAACGGCACGACGATCGACCGGAACGCGACGAGCAGAAGGACGAACGCGAGGAGAAGGACGAAGGCAAGCACGAAGGGAAGCCCGTGCTTCAGCTGGCGCGTGAAGTCGACGTCTTCGGCCACGTCGCCCGTGACCGCGGTCTTCGCGCCGGGAATCGTCCCGATCGTATGCGGGATCAGTTCGCGGCGAAGCGTGGAGATCGCGTGCCGGCTCGACGCGTTGTTACCGGCGCCGCTCAAAGGCATGAATAGCGCCGCGCCCAGGCCGTCGGAGCTCGACGTCGCGGTGACGGGGGAGTGTCCGATTCCGCGCTCGAGCGCGAGTTGCTCCAGCTTGCGGCCCTCCCTGCGAAGCGCAGACGCGTGTCCTGCCGGCACCGTCGCGACGATCTTCGCGGTCTCCGCGGCTGCCGGGAAGTCGCGCCTGACGTCCGTGAGCGCCTTGAGGGCGGGAATGCTCTGCGGCGAAAGTGAGTTGTCGCTCGGCTTCGCGACTTTCAGGCCCAGCGCCGGCACTGCGAGAGCGATCAGGAGGCCGGCTGAGAGAACGAGCGCGACGACCGGGCGCCGCAGGACTCGATCCACGATCGCTGCCCAGAAGTGTGAGTCCGTGCGGTCCGTGCGCAGATTAGGCAGAAACGGGATGCGGCCACGGTCGACCCGTGGGCCGAGGAGCTCGAGGAGGCCCGGCAACACGGTCACCGATGCGATCACCGCACAGGCGACGACGGAGATCGTCGCCGCGGCCAGGCTGTTGAACACCTTCGTACCGACGAGGAACATCGCCGCCATCGCGATGATCACCGTTGTTCCTGACACGATCACCGTCCGGCCCGACGTCCGCGACGTCCGCTCGAGCGCCTCGTGTGCCGGTCGGCCGCGCCCCCGTTCCTCACGGTGGCGGATGACGTAGAAGAGAGCGTAATCGACGCCGACAGCCATACCGATCAGGAGCAGCACCGTCTTGACGCTGTCGTCGATCGGGATCCCCTGGCTGATCGGGCCCATGACACCGAACGCTGCGGCCACAGCCGTGAGTGCGAGCAGCACAGGCACGCACGCGGCGACCACCGCGCCGAACGCGAAGAGCAGCACCGCGAGGGTGACCGGGACGGACAGGATGCCGGCGCGCTCGAGGTCGTTGTTGACGGACGTGTCGCGCGCGTCGTGCGCTGTGATGTCGCCCGTCTCCTCGATCGTCACGACCGGGTGCGCGGGGGCAGCGGCGAGGATCTTCGCTCGGATGGTCACCGGGTTGGCGTCGATGAGCGTCGCAACGACGAGGGCCGAATGCCCGTCGCGAGAAACGAGGTGGCGGTCCTGAACCGGCGTCGTGACGTCGACGTTTTCGGTCCTCAGGCGATCCGCAACGTCGCCGATCGCCGCACGGAACCGCGGATCGGTCGCGCGCAGGGTCGCGCTGTGGATGTACGCAAGCTCTCGCGGTGGCGGCCAGAGGGCGTTTTGATCGAGCAGGTCGTATCCGCGCGCAGATTCGCCGACCGCGCCGTTGCTGAGCGACTGCGTTCCCGTCGCGATCATCGCCCCCACAGCCAGGGCGACGAACGCGAGCCAGGCCGTGACCGCGCGCCACGGATGGCGCGTGCTCCAGCGGCCGATCGTCGCGACGGACCGCATCGGTCGAGTGTAGACCTCGCCGGGTTAGTTACCCGTCACGATGCTTGATCGCGGATTCTCGTAGCTGAGCTTCGTCGAGCGACAGCTCGCCAGAACAGACTTTCGTGTTGAGATCGTTCTCGATGGTGTCGACATCCGATGCTCGCGGATAGGGCTCCGGCCAGAGGTTGCGTGGATCGGTGGGATGCCCGCCGAGCTCCAGGCTGATCAGGTGGTCTTCCTGGTAATCCGACCGCTGACCGCCCGCGCCGTACTCACGCATTTGTTTCAGTTTCAGGTCATTCGTGTAGGAGGTCGGCGGCCGAATCGTCTTCGTCCACCCGCGCTTGCAGATCGTCGACCGGATGCTCGCCTGGGTCACGTCGGGGTTGAGCACACCTGGTGTTCGCA
>UEXU01000075.1_pt1 | contig 13594 bp, 15 predicted proteins | sample 4301121 | NCBI WGS metagenome assembly UEXU01 (sample SAMEA4773174, study PRJEB27434) | metagenome | biome: 2259; feature: agricultural soil; material: soil | place: USA | collected 2014-09 | depth 0.25 m
ACGCAACCCGACCGCCGTCGACGCCGCCGCAGAGGCGATCCAAGAGGACGACCTCTTCACGTTCATCTACACCTCTGGAACAACGGGCCCGCCCAAGGCCTGCATGATCAGCCACCGCAACTACTACGAGATGGCCGACAAGGTCCGGCAGATCGAGGACTTCATGGTCGGCGAAGACGTGATGTTGCTCTATTTGCCGCTCGCGCATAACTTCGGCCGCTTGATGCACCTGCAAAGCCCGCATGCCGGCTACACGCTGGCCTTCTGCCCGGACCCGTACGCCGTGGTCGAGGCGCTGCCGGCCGTACGACCGACCGTGTTCCCGAGCGTGCCGCGCGTCTACGAGAAGGTTCACACGGGCGTCACCGCCAAGTTCGCGGGGGCAACCGGGGTCAAGCGGCGGCTGATCGACTGGGCTCTCCGTGTCGGCCGCGAGGTGAGTCGACGGCGCCAGCAGGACCGCGGTATTCCGCGAGTGCTGGCCGCCAAACACGCACTTGCCGACAGACTCGTCTACTCGCAGGTGAAGAACCGACTGGGTGGACGGATCCGGCTCTGCGTCTCGGGCGGCGCACCCCTGGCAAAGGAGGTCATCGAGTTCTTCCACGCGCTCGACATCCTCATCCTCGAGGGCTACGGACTGACGGAGTGCACGACCGCGGCGACCGTCAACCGGCCGGCCCGGTTCCGTTTCGGCACTGTTGGTCCCGCGCTCCCCGGTGTCGAGCTTCGCCTTGCCGATGACGGCGAGATCCTGATCAAGACGGACACCATCTTCGGGGGCTACTTCAAAGAGGAGGCAGCGACACGGGAGGTGCTGCCGGGCGACGGCTGGCTGCGCACCGGCGACCTCGGCGAGCTCGACGACGGCGGTTTCCTCACCGTCACCGACCGCAAGAAGGACATCCTCGTCACCGCCGGTGGCAAGAACGTCGCGCCGCAGAATCTCGAGAACGCACTCAAGACGCACCCGATCGTGTCGCAGGCCCTGGTCGTCGGCGACAAACGGCCCTTTATCGCGGCACTGATCACTCTCACGGAAGATGCCGATCGCGGCGACGCCGACGAACAGGTACGCCGGGCCGTGGACGATGTGAACGCCGAGCTGTCACGCTACGAGCAGATCAAGCGCTTCACGATCCTCCCCCGGGACTTCACGGCGGAGGACGGTGAGGTGACGCCGACGCTCAAGCTCAAGCGCCGCGTCTGCCAGGAGCATTTCGCGGCCGAGATCGAGGCGCTCTACTCCTGACCCAGACCTTTCTCGTCCTCTCGGCGTTCCTCGCGAGCGCGGTGGAGATGGTCGAAGCCCTCACGATCGTCCTCGCCATGGGCGTGACCCGCGGCTGGCGCGCGGCACTGACCGGAACGGTCGCGGCACTCTTCGCACTCGCAGCGATCGTCGCGGCGCTGGGCCCTGCCTTGACGATCGTCCCGATCCAGACTTTGCGCTTGGTGGTCGGCGCACTCTTGCTCGTCTTCGGCCTCCAGTGGCTGCGGAAGGCGATCCTGCGCGCGAGCGGCTGGCGCGCGCTGCGCGACGAAGACGCGGTCTTCGTGCGGGAGGCCGAACACGCTCGAAGCGCAGCGCGCACAGAGCGCGCGGGCCTTGACTGGTATGCGTTTACCGTCTCCTTCAAGGGCGTCCTCCTCGAAGGGCTCGAGGTAGCGTTCATCGTGCTCACCTTCGGAAGCGCGCAGGGCAGCATCCCGCTGGCCGCCGTGGGCGCCGGAGCTGCGGCCGTCCTCGTTGTCCTCGCGGGCGCGGTCGTGCGCGGGCCTCTCAGCCGAGTGCCGGAGAACACGCTTGCGTTCACTGTCGGCGTCCTGCTCACCACGTTCGGAATCTTCTGGGGCGCCGAGGGCGCGGGCGTGGACTGGCCCGGCAACGACGCCTCGCTGCCGGGAGTGCTCGTCTTTGTCCTGCTCGTCTCCTTTGGCTTCACCACGGCGCTGCGCCGTCGGCGGCTGGCGCCCGCATGAGACGCTTCGCAAGATTCTGGTGGGACTTCGTCGTCGGAGACGATTGGCGCGTGGCGGCCGGAATCGCGCTCGCCTTCGGGCTCACGGCCCTCCTCGCCGCTACCTCGGTGCCGGCATGGTGGCTCCTGCCGCTCGCGGTCGCGGCAATCCTGTGGATCTCGCTGCGGCGCGCTGCGCGCTAGATTCGCCGCCCGCCGACGAAGGCGGAGGCGTAGTACCCGCTCAGCGACGAGATCTTCACCACGTCACCGGTGTGCGGCGCGTGGATGAACTGCCCGCCACCGATGTAGATGCCCATGTGGCTCGCCCCCGTGAAGAAGACGAGATCGCCTGGCTGCAACTGGCTATACGAGACCGGTGTGCCCATTCCGTACATCGCGTACGAGCTGTGAGGCAACGAGACCCCGATCTGTGCGAAGACGTACATGACGAGGCCGGAGCAGTCGAAGCCGGACGGGCTCGCTCCGCCCCAGACGTAGGGCACGCCGAGGTAGCGCATGGCAATGCCGACGACCCCACCGTGAACGTTCGGTGGGGCGACCGTGGTGCCCTCAGGTGTTGTGGCGGCAACGCCGACGGCACCCGTCGGAGGCGGATCCGCGCTGGCGAGGCGCGTCCGCGCCGCCGCGGCAAAGATCCGCTGCTGGGCCGCTTCTGCCGCCTTCATCCGGGCGATCTCCCCCTTGATGGATGAGAGCAGCTGCCGCCGGGAGGCCAGTTGCGCCTGGATCCGCTGTTTCTGTGCCGCCTTCTCGGCGACGACGCTCTGCTGAGCTACGTGGGCGCTCTGCAACTCCTGACGGTGCTGTTTGACCGCCGCCCTGAAGGAGGCGACCTGGTGGACGATGCTCGCGTCCTGGCGCGAAGTCGAGTTGACGGCCTCGATCCGGTTGAGGAGATCCTCCAAGCTCGTCGAGCCCAGCAGGACCGAAAGCGTCGAGTTGTCCTGGGTCGACGTGTACGCGGCAACGAGGCGGTTGGCGAGCGAGGCCTGCGCGAGCTTCAGGTTCGCCCGCGCGAGCTTGAGTTGCCGGCGGTTCTCCTGGAGCGCCCCCTCGATCTTGTGCAGCTTGACGTTCGCCAGGTTGTACGCCTCGACCGCCGCCCCCATGCTCTGATCGATCCGCTGGATCTGGGCGAGGACCTGCTGGGCCTGAGCCTGTTTCGCGGCGACGCTGCCCGGGTCGGCAGAAGCTGCTGCCGCCGCCAGGAAGAACGCGGCTATGGCGAAAACGAACGCCTGCGCCTGTCGTCTCCGGCTCCTGGGCAAGAGCCGGACGATCGGGATCGACGGGCGCACCGGAGGGGGCCGGTACGTCACGAGTGGGGCACCCTAGCAATGACTCCGGATGTCTGCAACCGCTTTAGGCGCCTAAAAGTGCACAAAACTGCAATCCAAATGACAAGCCCATGCAACTGATCGCACAAAGCCGACGGCCGTTACGACGGCTGTTAGGGTCCGCGGCTGTGGGTTGGCGCCGGCAGAGCCGCCTGGCTCTCGGGTTGGCGGTTACGGTCGGGCTCGTGCTCGCGGCCGCTCTTTCAGTAGCTGAGGGCGCCGGGCCCCACAAGCGGGCCGACGATCTCCGCCGCCACCAGAGCGGGCTCGTGGCCCGCTCGCAGCACGCGCTCCTGAGCCTCTATGCGCTGGACTCGCGGCTCGCCACCATGCGTAGCGACCTCGAGAATCTCCGCGGGCGCGTCGAGGCGCTACAGAGGGAACAGGAGCTCGTCCGGCGCGAGATGGCGATCGTCGGCGGCAATCTCGAGGTCTCGCAACGCCTGCTCGGCGACCGTTTGCGCAGGCTCTACGAAGAAGGCGAGCCGGACGCGATCGCCGTCTTGCTCGGAGCCACCTCGCTGGATGCCGCCGTCACGCGGCTCGACGAGCTCGAGCGCAGCGCCCGGGCGGGCGCCACCGCCGCCGTCGATGCCAGGAATGGGCGTGAGCAGCTGAGGCGGCTCGCTGGGGTGCTCGCTGCCCGTGTCCAGAAGGCCCAGGCTCTGGAGGCCCAGGCCGAGAGCACCGCCGCCTCATTGGCAAGCGCCCGCGGCTCACGTCTGGCCTATCTCGCCTCGCTGGCTCGCCAACGGCGCCTGACGGCGCGCCAGATCAAGGCGCTGGACGCCCAGGCGCAGCGGGTGGTCGAGCGTGCCCACGCTGTCCAGGTTCAGAGCGGTTCACCTGGACGCCCGGCGACACCAATCCCAGCGGCCGGGCCTCGCACGATCACAGTCACGGCCTCGGGCTACTCGCTGCCCGGGCACACCTCCACCGGCCTCCCGGTCGGACCCGGCATCGTGGCAGTCGATCCCACCGTTATTCCGCTCGGCTCGCGTCTCACGATTCCCGGCTACGGCGAGGGGGTCGCCTCGGACACCGGCAGCGCGGTCAAGGGCTACACGATCGACCTCTGGTTTCCGACCTTTGCCGACGCATTCGCGTGGGGACGGCGGACGGTTACGATCACTCTCCACTAGGCTCCTGTGGGGGCCACTGAGGTGTACGGCCGAAAATGAGTGAATCCGTCAGAGTGGACGAACAGGCGCTGACAGACGTGCGCGTTCTGATCGTCGACGATCACGACCTGTTTCGCACGGGCCTGCGCAACCTGCTCGAAGACGAGGGAGTCCAGATCGTCGGTGAGGCGGCGGCGGGGCAGGAAGCGCTCGACATCGTCAGGCAGAACCCGCCCGACGTGGTCGTCATGGACCTGAACATGCCCGGGATGGGCGGTGTCGAAGCGACGCGACACATCTCGACGATTGCGCCACTGACACGAGTGCTGATGCTGACGATCTCGGATGAGGACAACGACGTCATCGACGCGATTCTCGCGGGCGCCTGCGGCTATCTCCTCAAAGACTCGTCCATACAGGACCTGATCGCAGGAATTCGCGCAGCCTCGCTGGGCGAATCGTTGATCTCACCGACGATTGCCGCAAAGGTCCTGCAACGACTGCGCGCAGCGAGCACGCAGCCGGAGATCGCGAGCACGATTCGCACCGAGCTCTCCGATCGCGAGATCGAGGTGCTGAAGCTGATCGCAAACGGCAAAGACAACGCGATGATCGCAGCGGAGCTGCACATCAGCCCCAAGACAGTCAAGAACCACATCAGCAACATCCTGATGAAGCTGCAGATCGACAACCGAATCCAGGCGGCGGTCTACGCGGTCCGCAGCGGGATTGTCTAGGCGGCCGTAAAGCTAGGGAGCGGTGCGAGCGTCGGCAGCGCGGGCCCGCAGCGAGGAGAGGAGAGCCCGCAGGCTCGTGAGGTCGCCGTCCGCAACCGACAGTCGCCGGCCCAGAGTCGCGAGTTCGGACTCGGATGTCCCATTCGTTCCCGACCGCTGGTGGAGATGCGCGACGACCTCCTTGATCTTCTTCTCGAGCTGCCGCCGCTCTGCGTCAAGCGCGAGAGCCCGCGCATAGCCGATCGTCAGCGCCTCCTCGATGTCGCCGAGGCTGGGCGCTTCGTCCCCGACCTGAGGAGCTTCGAGCAGGCTGCGGATGTCGTCGTGGGTCAAGGCGGCGACCCGACTGGGTCGCCTCCAGTATCGAACTCGGCATCCGGAACTACATGGGCCGCCCGGCCCATTTTCCGGCAGCGCGAGACCCACGGTCTTGACGCCGTCAGATCACATTCGAAAAATGGATTCTGCGTGCGCCGCCGACACCTCGCATTGCTCGTGGCATTGGTCGCTCTCGCCGTCCCGTCGGCGCTCAGCGCCGGTCCGGACGGACAGAGAACACCGCTGCAACGGAGCCTGGCCAGGGCGTTGCGCGTGCCGCACGTCGCACCCGCTCGCTCGGGGGCGATCGCCCTCGACCTCGCAACCGGTTCGGTCGTCTTCGCGCAGAACGGCCACCGGTCGCTCGCGCCGGCCTCGAATGCGAAGCTCCCGCTCACATACGCGGCGCTCGTCAAGCTCGGTGCTACTTACCGAATCGAGACGGACGTCTTCGGCGCCGGCGGCCAGGAGGGGGCCACGTGGAACGGCGCGCTCGTGCTGAAGGGAAACGGTGACCCGACGCTCTCGCGCGCGGATCTGCGAGCGCTTGCTCTGCAGGTGCGTACCGCCGGGATCCGACGTGTCACCGGTGGGGTGATCGGTGACGAGAGCTCATACGACGCGCGCCGGATGGTGGCCGGCTGGAAAGCAAGCTTCTTCATCGGGGAGTCGCCTCCACTCTCCGCGCTGATTGTCGACCGGGGCCGGGTCGGCCGCTTCACGTCGAGCTCACCGGCTCTCGCGGCAGCGCGGGCGTTCCGCGCCGCGCTTCGCAAGGCCGGCATCGTCGTGACCGGCACGGTGCGGATCGGACAGAGCGAAAACTGGCTGGAGCTTCTCGCCTCCGTCTCCTCGCCGACACTGTCCACGATGCTGCGCTTCATGGACAAGGAGAGCGACAACTTCACTGCCGAGATGTTGCTGAAGCAATTGGGACTTGCTGAGCTCGACCGTGGTACGAGCGCAGCCGGCGCGTCGGTCGTGACCGAAGCGCTCACCGAGGCCGGCGTGCCGATGACCGGCGTCCGGATCGTGGACGGCTCGGGTCTCTCCCGCCTCGACCGCCTGACCGCGAATGCCCTCGCCAGCCTGCTCAACGTCTCGTGGACCGATCCATCGGTCCATCCCCTCCTCCTCGCCTCGCTGCCCGTCGCGGGCGTGAGCGGCACGCTCGCCAGGCGGCTCGGGAAGGGGTTGACGCGAGGGCGAGTCGTCGCCAAGACCGGCACGACCGACATCGCGTCGGCTCTCTCGGGTTACGTCGGCGACCGCTTCGCGTTCGCCGTGCTCCAGAACGGCAATCCCCTTGCCTACTGGTGGGCACGTCGAGCCCAGGACCGGTTCGTCCAGGTCCTAGCTGCCCAGTAGCTCCGCGAGCTCCTGCTCTGTTATCAGCGGAACTTCGAGCTTTCGAGCCTTCGTGAGCTTCGAGTTTCCGGGCTCCTCACCCACGACCAGCCCAGTCGTCTTGCCGGAAACCGAGTTGACGACCTTGGCGCCCCTCGACTCCAGCTCCGCCGCCGCTTCGTCACGCGTGTAGGCCTCGAGAGTTCCGGTGATGACGTAGGTCTTGCCTGTCAGCGGGCCTTCGACGGGCTTGAGCTCGTCACCGATCTCGAACCTGAGCCCGAGCGAGCGAAGCTCCTCGACCAGGCTGCGATTGGCGTCGTCTGAGAACCACTCGGCGATCGCCTCCGCACGCTCCGGGCCGATCCCCTCGACCTCGAGGATGTCCTCCTGGCTCGCTTCCGTCAGGCGGTCGACGTTCTCGAAGTGACGGGCGAGGTTCTGCGCGGTGACCCAGCCGACGTCGGGGATGTTAAGGCCGAAAAGCACTCGATGAAACGGGACCTCTTTCGAGGTTTGGATCGACTCGATCGCGTTCGTCGCAGAGATCTCTCCGTAGCCTTCGAGCTCCATCAGCTGCTCTTTCGTCAGCCGGTAGAGCTCTGGCAGCGAGCGGACAAGGCCGAGCTCCCACAGACGTCGGATCGACTGCTCGCCGACGCCCTCGATGTCCGCGGCCGCCTGGACCCAATTGATGAGCGACTCCAGACCGCGGGACGGGCAGGCGCGATTCGGACAGCGATGCATTGCCTCCCCCGGCGGCTTGACGATGTTCGCGCCGCAGAGCGGGCACTGCTTCGGCATCTTGAAGACCTTCGTGCCCGGCTGGTGCTCGCCGGCGGGACCGACGATCTGCGGGATGACGTCTCCCGCGCGCTGGACGACGACGATATCCCCTTCGCGGATGTCCTTGCGATTGATGTCCTCCTCGTTGTGGAGCGTCGCCCGTGAGACCGTGACGCCGCCGACCTCCACCGGTTCGAGCAGCGCCCACGGGTTCAGCGCACCGGTGCGTCCGACGCGGATCAGGATCTGGTTCAGCTTCGTCTGTGCCGTCATCGGCGCCCATTTGAAGGCGCGAGCCCAGCGTGGGCGCTCGTGCAAGGATCCAAGCCGTCGCTGCTGGTCGAAGGAATCGACCTTGATCACGATCCCGTCGATCTCGTAGTCGAGCTCGATCCTTTGCTTCTCCCAGCGGCGGCACGCCTCGGCGACAGAGTCGACCGTCTCGTGGCGCTCTGCGTACGGGTTCGTCCGGAACCCGTGCTCGCGCAACCACTGCAGCGAGTCCCAGTGGCCGTCGACCGTCAGGCCGTCGCGCACTCCCAGGCCGTGGATCCAGATCGACAGTGGCCGCTGTGCCGTGATCGTGGAATCCTTCTGGCGGAGGGAGCCGGCAGCGGCGTTTCGCGGGTTCGGCGTCGGCTTCTTCCCTTCGGCGATCAGCCGCTCGTTGAGGGCGTTGAAGCCGCTCAGCGGCAGGTAGACCTCACCCCGCACCTCGAGCACAGGCGGCAACTTCTCGCCGTTCGCAAGCTGCATACGCAACGAGATCGCCTTGATCGTCCGAAGGTTCACCGTGACGTCCTCGCCGCGGTACCCGTCACCCCGCGTCGCGCCGCGAACGAAGGCGCCGTTCTCGTAGATGAGATTGATCGAGAGCCCATCGATCTTCGGCTCCGTGACGTAGACCACCTCGTCGGTACCGAGTCGCTTGCAGATGTCCTCGTGCCACTTCGCGAGCGCTTCGTCCGTCGTCACCTTCTCCAGCGAGCCCATCGGGGACGGATGGTCGACCTTCTGAAAGCGGTCGGACGGGGGCGCACCAACGCGCTGCGTCGGCGAGTCGGGAGTGACGAGCTCGGGGTGCGCATCCTCGAGCGCAACCAGCTCGTCGTAGAGCTTGTCGTACTCCGCGTCGGTGACCTCTGGATCGTCGAGCACGTGATAGCGGTAGAGGTGGTAGTCGAGCACCTCGCGCAAATGGGCAGCGCGCTTCGCGGCGGAGGTCGTCTTAGAGGACGCCGAGGCGCCGCTCGTCGGCGCCGTCCTAGAGGAGACTGACGCACGGCCTCGGGAAGGCGAGGACCCTCCCCTTCGCTTAGAGGACGCCATAAAGCTCCTTGGGGGTGTCGACCAGCGCGTCCGGGTGTTCGGGAACGAGCCTTTCGCGATCGTGGATGCCGCCCCACGTCACCGCGATCGCGTGCATGCGTGCCGCCTTCGCGGCCCTGATGTCGAAGGGCGAGTCACCGACGTAGGCGCACCGATCAGGTTTTGCGCCCAGTCGTTCCGCCGCGAGCAACAGCGGCTCGGGATCCGGCTTGTGGCGTTCCGTCTCGTCGCCGCCGACCACCGTCTCGAAGAGATGACCTAGAGGGACACGCCCGAACGCGAGCTCGACGGTCTCGCGCCGCTTCGCGGTCACGATGCCGAGGCGCCGACCCTCGTCCTTCAGCCGCACCAGCACGTCGTCGATCCCGGCGAAGGACGCGATCCCATCGTGCAGTGGTTCGTTGTGCGCCCGGTAGACGCGCACGAGTTCATCCACGAGGTCGGGCGAGAGGGCGCGCATCTGGGCCTCGAGCCCGGGCCCGCCGACGGCGGACATCAGCAGCTCATCCGGCGGTTCCGCGCCAAGCACCTCTTTCGCGGCGTGCCGCATCGAGGCAAGGATGATCGCGCCGGAGTCGATCACCGTGCCGTCGAGATCAAAGAGAACGACCGGAAACCGCATCGGATTGATGCTAGCCAGCCCTAGACGGCAGCGGCTCGCGTCAGTAGTCGACGCGCTCCAGATAGAGCCCCCATGGCGGCGCGGTCGATCCTGCTTCGCTGCGAGGTCGTCCCTCGAGCAGCGGCGCGATTCGGTCCGGCGGCAGGTCCAGCATCGTCCCGACGAGGGTCCGCACCATGTGTCGAAGGAAGCTGTCGGCAGTGATCTCGAATTCGAGTGCGTGGCCGCGACGATGCCATGCAGCCGCAACGACCTCGCGCACGAACACCTCGTGCTGCGTCTCGGTCGGCGTGAACGCCCGAAAGTCGTGCTCGCCGGCGAGCAGGTCGGCAGAGTCTGCAAGGCGCTCCTCGTCGAGGGCTCGCGGATACCACCACGCGCGCCGCCGCTCGAATGGCGATGGCGACCTCCGGCGCCACACTCGATAGCGATAGCTGCGCGAGCGTGCCGAGTGTCGCGCGTGAAAATCGTCCGACGCTTGCTCAGCCGAGACGACGGCAACGTCATCTGGCAGCGACGCATTCACGGCCTCGGCAGCGCGCTCCGAGGGAGGGCCTCCGTCGACGTCGACGCTGATCACGTTCGCGAGCGCGTGGACTCCGGTATCCGTCCGGCCCGCGACGGCCAGCCCCGCAACCTCGCCGAACACCTCGGTCAACGCAGCTCGGACAACGCTCTCGATCGTGCGTAGCCCCGGCTGAGCAGCCCAGCCGTGGAAGTCTGTGCCGTCGTACTCCAGCGTTAGCTTGAGGCGCATGTCAGGCTCCCCTGACCACAATTGTCAGGATTGCCTTATGTTCTACTGACTTGCGAACTGATTGATACACTCTACTTAGATGACCGGGCGTCAGGCGTTCCTCCTCCAACGAGTCCAGCCGGCGATGGTCGGCTTGATCGACGGCTCACTCTCGACTCTGGCGCCGATCTTCTCGGTCGCGATCGTCACGCACAAGCCGCATTACGCCTTCATCGCCGGCGTGGCGGCCGCGTTCGGGGCGGGCATCTCAATGGCCTTTTCCGAGGGCCTGTCCGACACCGGAGAGCTCACCGGTAGAGGAAACCCTGTCGTCCGCGGAACGATCACCGGCGTCGGAACGTTCGTCGGCGGGATTCTGCACACCCTCCCTTTCCTCATTCCGCATTACCGCGCGGCGCTGTTGACGGCGGTCGCAGTTGTGGCATTCGAGCTGCTCGTTCTCGCCTGGCTCCGCTGGCGATTCTTCGAGGTCGGATTCATCCGCGCCCTCGCCTCGGTGACGCTCGGCGGCGTCATTATCGCGGCTGTGAGCGCGGCCCTCGGATCGGCCGGCTAGTCCCGTAGGCCGGGTTCAGTCCACGAGCAGCGTCAGTCCGTCCACTGCACGGACGACGACCTCGTCACCGGGATCCGCACCGGACTCCGATCGAGCGGCCCAGATCTCGCCCGCGATTCGCACCTGCCCGAGGGGGCGACATGGAGTGACCACCACCGCCGTCTGCCCGACGAGGGCTTCCGCACCCGTAACGGCGCGCCTGCGACGCGACCACTTCAGGAGGACGAGCGATTCGCCGACGTCGAGCAACCCGCCCGAGATGACTGCGACGATCCCCCACGGCGAAGGGAGGATGAAGATCGCCAGCAGGATCGCTCCAAGCAGGAGCATCTGCGTCAGCTATGGCGCAGCAGTGGGATCGAAGTCGACAAGCTCGAGGTAGACCATCTCTGCTGCGTCGCCGATCCGCGGCCCGAGCTTGACGATGCGTGTGTAGCCGCCGGGACGATCTGCGAAGCGGGGCGCCACGTCGGCGAACAGCTGGTGCACGACGTCCTGGGAACGCAGCTCGGCGAGCGCGAGCCTCCGCGCATGGAGGTCACCGCGCTTACCGAGCGTGATCATCTGCTCCGCGAACGGCTTGACGGCCTTGGCCTTCGCCTCGGTCGTCTTGATGCGGCCGTGCTCGATGAGCGCGCCCGCGAGGTTTGAATACAGAGCCTTGCGGTGCGCCGAGTCGCGCCCGAGCTTCCTGCCGACCCGGTGGTGGCGCATTAGTGGCCCTGCCGGTCGCGCTCGTGGATGCCGTGGTCGCAAGCACCAAGCGAGCCAAGGACGCAAGGAGCGCTCGGGCCGGGTCGCCCGAGCGCGACTGAGGACACAGGATCGCGCCGCGTGATCGCGGGCGCGGCGCCACGAAGTGCGGCCGGTAGGGCCACCTTTACGAAACGCTTCCTTCGTCGCCGCGGAGGGTGAGGCCGTGGGCGGCCAGGGTCTCCTTGACCTCCTCGACCGACTTCTTGCCGAAGTTGGGGATGGCGGCCAGCTCGTTCTCGGTCTTGACGACGAGATCGCCGATTGTCTCGATCCCGACCCGCTTGAGGCAGTTGTAGGAGCGAACGCCGAGCTCGAGCTCCTCGATCGGGAAGTTCTCCATCCCGTGCGCGAGCGGCATCTCCGGCTGTCCGCCGTCGGCCGCAGCGGCGGCTTCGCCGAAGCCCTCGATGCGGTCGAGGTCGGTGAAGATCGCCAACTGCTTGATCAGGATCTCGGAGGCCTGTGCGATCGCGTCCTTCGGGCTCAGCGAGCCGTCGGTGGTGACATCGAGCCGCAGCTTGTCGTAGTCCGTTCGCTGCCCGACGCGGGCCGCCTCGACGTCGTACGACACACGGCGAACCGGAGAGAAGATCGAGTCGATCGGGATGACGCCGATCGTGTGCTCGGGCCCACGGTTCAGCTCGGCCGGGACGTAGCCGCGGCCGCGGCCGATGGTGAGGGTCATCTCGAGCTTCCCCTTGTCGGAGAGGTGCGCGAGCTCGAGGTCGGGCGTGAGAATCTCCAGCTCGGCGGGCGCCTCGATGTCAGACGCCTTCACGGTGCCGGAGCCGCGCTTCGCGACGTGCACCTCGATCTCGGGGGAGTCGCCGTGGAGCCTGGCGACGAGGTTCTTGAGGTTGAGGATGATGTCGGTGACGTCCTCCCGTACGCCGGGCAGGGTCGTGAACTCGTGCGAGATCCCCTCGATCTTGACCGAGGTGACGGCAGCGCCCTCCAGCGAGGACAGCAGCACGCGGCGCAGCGAGTTGCCGAACGTGTAACCGAAGCCGCGATCGAGCGGCTCGATCTCGAAGACTCCACGCTGCTCGTCGACTTCCTCGTGGACGATCTTCGGGATCTGAAATTCCATCAGGCTTGTTCGTGTTGCCAAGGTGTTCCTTTCTACTTCGAGTACAGCTCGACGATGAGCGATTCCTGGACCGGAGTGTCGATCTCGTCACGTGCCGGCCACTTGAGGATCTTTCCGGTCAGCCCGTCGTGGTCGGCCTGCAGCCACGGCGCAACTGAGGCGGTGAGATCGGTTGCGTCCCGGATCACCTGCTCCGCAGACGACCCGGGCGTCACGGTGATGATGTCGTCCGGCTTGACCTGGTAGCTGGGGATGTTCACGCGCCGGCCGTTGACATGGAAGTGTCCGTGCCGCACGAGTTGGCGCGACTGAGCGCGTGAGGCCGCGAAGCCGAGTCGATAGACGACGTTGTCCAGGCGGGTCTCGAGCATCTGCAGCAGGGTCTCGCCCGTCACGCCGGTGCCCTTCGTCGCCTTCGTGTAGTACGTGCGGAACTGCTTCTCGAGCAACCCGTAGTACCGCCGGGCCTTCTGCTTCTCGCGCAGCTGCAGGAGGTACTCGGACTGCTTGATGCGGCCGCGGCCGTGCTCGCCCGGCGGATACGAACGGCGCTCGATTGCACACTTCTCCGTCAGACACCGCTCGCCCTTGAGAAAGAGCTTCATGCCTTCGCGGCGGCACTGCTTGCACTTGGGGGAGTGGTCGCGGGCCATCAGTGGTTCTCCCGGTGACACTGGTGGATGCCTGGGTCGCGAGCACCAAGCGATGCAAGGACGCAGGGAGCGCTCGGGCTTGACTGCCCGAGTGCGACTGAGGACACAGCAGCGGGCTGCGTGATCGCGGGCCAGGCGCCAGCGAATGTTGCCGGGGGAGCCACTACACACGCCTCCGCTTGCGGGGGCGAACCCCATTG
>UEXU01000310.1_pt1 | contig 13211 bp, 14 predicted proteins | sample 4301121 | NCBI WGS metagenome assembly UEXU01 (sample SAMEA4773174, study PRJEB27434) | metagenome | biome: 2259; feature: agricultural soil; material: soil | place: USA | collected 2014-09 | depth 0.25 m
GACGTCGGCGTCCTCGTCGAGACCCTCGATTGCCTCACGGCCTGACTCGGCCAGGATGCGCAAGGCAATCTTGCCGTCGCCGCCGTTCGCACCCTTGCCACAGACGGCAGCAATCCGCGTTGCCTCCGGGTACCGCTTCAGAACGGCTTCTGCGACCGCGCTTCCGGCTCTCTCCATCATTGCTTCGACGTCGTGGCCGCGTTCCGCGGCGCGCATCTCCTCCGCCGTGTAGAGCGGCTCGAACATGGGCTAGTGGTGTCTCCGGGGAGTACGGTGCTGATTGGCCGAGCGAAAACCGAGCAGCGCAAGGACGCAGGGAGCCCCCATACCTGACCGTATGGGGGCGACCGAGGACGCCGCGATGCGAAGCGTTTGCAGCCGGCCAGACAGTGGCGTACTTCCCGGAGCCACCACTAACGCTCGTCGACGATTGCGACCGCGTTGGCGAGCTCGCGAGAGTGCGTCATGGACAGATCGATGCGACCGGCTCCGACCCGCTCGGCCCAGGCGGCCGGGCGGCCGCTCAGGCGCACGGTCGGCTTCGGCCGTCCAACGATCTCGATCTCACGCCACGCGAAGGCGCGCGCCACGCCGAAGCCGAGCGCCTTGCCCACGGCTTCCTTGCCGGCGAATCTCCCGGCATAGCTCTCAGCCGGATTTGGCCGCGAATCGCAATAGCTGCGTTCGGCCTCGGTAAAGCAGCGCTCGCGGAAGCGTGGATAGCGATCGAGCGCCCGGCGGATGCGCTCGATCTCGATCAGGTCGACTCCCACGCTCAGTGGTCCTCCCGGTGACATTGGTGGATGCCTGGGTCGCGAGCACCAAGCGATGCAAGGACGCAGGGAGCACCCATAGTTGACCCTATGGGTGCGACTGAGGACGCAGCAGCGCGCCGCGTGATCGCGGGCCAGGCGCCGCCAAATGTCGCCGGGAGGGCCACTAAAGGTGCTGCTCGAGCCATTCGGGCAGTTGGGCGACCGACGAGATGATTCCGTCCGGTCGAACCCGCCCCGCCTCGACTGCGTCCGGCCGGAACTTGCCGGTGCGCACGAGCACAGTGCGCATCCCGTGACCCTGAGCACCAGCGACGTCCGCGTCGATGTCGTCACCGATCATCCACGTCATGCTCGCATCCGCGTCGAGGGCGGCGAGCGCCGCTTCGAAGTAAGCCGTCGAGGGCTTGCCGAGGACGATCGCCTCGGTGTCGGCTGCGTACTCGAGCCCGGCGACGAACGCCCCGGCGTCGAGGAGAGGTCCGTGCTTCGTCTGCCACCAGCGGTTCTTGTGCAGACAGTAGAGGGCGGCGCCTGCCTCGAGCTCGTGAAATGCACGCGCAAGATTCATGAAGCTGAAGACCAGGTTCGTCTCGGGTGTCTCGTCGGCGCCACCGATGAGGACGGCTTCGGCGTCCTCGCCGACGAGCTCGATGCCGTCGAGCTCGCCCACGATCGCCTGCATGGTCAGGGCGAGCACGCGCCGGCCTGCGAGGGCCCGAGCCGCCGCACGTGGGGTCGTCTGCAACTCCTCCTCGTCGAGCTCGATGCCCATCGCCCGTAACCCTGCAGCGAGCGTCGCCCGGGTCTGGGTGGTGTTGTTCGTGACGAAACGGAGCCGATGTCCGGCCTCGCGCAGGCGGCGCACCGCCTCGGCGCCCCCGGCGATGGGCTCACCGGAGACGTGGAAGACACCGTCGACGTCGAGCAGAATCGCAGCCATGGACGGCGAGTCTATTCGTGTGAGCAGATCGGTCGTCCTGCCGCTGAGCGAGATCAAGCTCCGGTTCTCACGCTCGAGCGGGCCGGGCGGACAGCACGCCCAGAAGTCGGAGACCCGGGTCGAGGCCGTCTTCGACGTCGAGGCGTCGACCGCCTTGAGCGAAAACCAGAAGCGACGGGTCGTCGCCAAAGCCGGGCCCGTCCTGCGAGCCGTCGCCCAGGACGAACGCAGCCAGCTGCGGAACAGGGAGCTGGCCGTCGAGCGACTAGTCGAGCAGCTCCGCCACGCCCTGAAGGTCGAGCGACGACGGGCCGCGACCAAGCCCACTGCTGCCTCGCGCGAGCGCCGGCTCGAGCAGAAGCGTCGGCGCGGACAGACGAAGCGTCTGCGCCGCGCGACAAGCGAAGACTGACACACCGTCCGACCCGCTACGTACTTTCCGCGCCGATGGAGCACGACGCGCTGCGCCGCGGCTTCGCCGAGTTCGTCGGGACGTTCACGCTCGTCTTTGTCGGCGCCGGCTCGATTCTCACCGTTGCGAAGATCTTCGCCCCGGCGATCACCAGCCCTCAGACCCAGGACATCTACAACGGTCTGACGCTCGTCGGCGTCGCGCTCGCGAACGGGCTCGCCATCGCCGTGATGGTCTCGGCCGTCGGCCACATCTCCGGTGGCCATTTCAACCCGGCAGTGACATTCGGCTTCGTCGTGACCCGACGGATCTCGATCGATCTTGCGGCCGTGTACTGGAGCATGCAGCTCGTCGGCGCGACGGCGGCAGCGGGCCTCCTGCGCTGGTTCTACGACGAGAAGCCTCGACAGCTGGCGAAGATGGGGGCGCCCGTGCTTGGCAGCGGCATCACCCAGTGGCAGGGGCTTGTGATCGAGATCGTGCTGACCTTTCTCCTCGTCTGGGTCGTCTTCGCCACCGCGGCCGACCCGGGAGGAAGCTTCAAGTCGATCGCGGGTCTCGCGATCGGGCTGACCATCACGATCGCCGTTCTCATGGGTGGCCCCCTCACCGGCGCGGCCCTGAACCCGGCTCGGGCGCTCGGGCCGCAGCTGGTCGGACGCGAGTGGGCGCATTGCTGGGTGTGGTACGCGGGACCGCTGGTCGGCGGGGCGCTTGCCGCGCTTGCATACGAGTGGCTCTACCTGCGCCGGCGACCAGTTGTGCCCGTGGGCCCGCCGGAGACCGGTGTGATCGAGCCGCGGCCGGGCGACTCCGCCGTCTCGTAGTGCCGAAGCCGCTGGCCGTGGTACCGGATCTCGAGGCGGAGCTGGACGGTCTTTATGAAACCGCCCCCGCCGACTTCATCTCTGTCCGCAACGACCTGGCCCAGCGCCTGAAGCAGGCCGGCCAGGCCGAGGCCGCCGAGCTTGTCCAGGGGCTGCGCAAGCCGACCGTTCCCGTCTGGGTCGTCAACCAGCTCGCCAGACGGCAACAGGAGGAGATGCGAGCCTTGCTGGCGGCCGGCGAGAGGATGCGAGGGGCGCAGGAGCAGGCGCTGGCCGGTGAGACGCAGGAGCTCCGCCAGGCGACGGCGGAGGAGCGAACGGCCCTCCGCGCCCTGACGGAACGCGCCCACGAGCTCTTGGCGGTCGAGGGTCACGGGACGGGCGCCGCCACCCTCGAGCGCATCGCCTCGACCTTGCGTGCCGCAGCAACGGATCCTGCGGGCCGTGAGCGGCTGGCAGCCGGGAGGCTCGGCGAGGAGCTGACGGCGGCCGGGTTCGGCCCCCTCGCGGGAATGAAGACCCCGGCCCCCTCGAAACGATCACGCCGACAGGAGCCCGCCCGCGGCGCTCCGACCCGAGTCCAGAAGCAGGCCCAGATCCGCAAACTGCGCGACCGCGCGCGCAAGCTCACTGAGGAGGCGGCGAAGGCCGCGCAGGAGGCCCGCTCAGCCGAGGCGGCCGCCGCGAGTGCCCGCCGCAAGGCAGAGAAGGCGGCGGCTGCCGCGGACCGTGCCGCCGCGTCACTCGAGGACGCGGAGCGCGCTACTCGACCGTAACGGTCTTGGCCAGATTGCGGGGCTGGTCGACGTTGAGCCCGCGCAGCCGTGCGATTCGGTACGCAAGCAGCTGTAACGGCAGGACGGCGAGGACCGCCTGGAGGAACGCCGGTGTGCGTGGGATGTAGATGACGTCGTCGGCGTGGTGCTGGATGTCCTCGTTGCCGTCGGTGGCGATCGCGATCACTTGCGCGCCGCGCGCCCGTACCTCCTGGATGTTCGAGACGACCTTCTCGTAGATCACCTTCTGATCCGTTGCGACGCAGACGACCGGCGTCTCGGAGTCGAGCAGCGCGATGGGACCGTGTTTCATCTCCCCGGCGGAGTACGCCTCCGTCGGGATGTACGAGATCTCCTTCAGCTTCAGCGCACCCTCGAGGGCGATTGGCAGACCGATGTGTCGTCCGAGGTAGAGGAAGAACGGCTTCTGGTAATGCCGTTCCGCGATCTCCTCGATGGGATGGTTACCGTCGAGGAACTGCTCCATCTTCGCGGGCAGGTCGTAGAGCTCCTCGAGGATGAACTCGATCTCGTCCTCAGGGATCCCGCGTCTGACCTGGGCGAGCTTCAAGGCGAGAAGCGACAGGAGAGCGACCTGCGCGGTGAAGGTCTTCGTCGCTGCCACTCCGATCTCGAGGCCGGCGCGGGTGTAGAGCACCGAATCCACCTCGCGCGTGATCTGCGTACCCATCAGGTTGGTGATCGCAAGCGTGCGGGCGCCTTGCTGCCGCGCGAGCTGCATCGCCGCGATCGTGTCCGCCGTCTCGCCGGACTGCGAGATCCCGATCACGAGCGTGTCCTTGGAGAGAACGGGATTGCGGTAGCGCCACTCGCTGGCGATGTCCGGCTCGACGGGAATGCGGGCCCACTCTTCGATGATGTAGCGCCCGACGACGCCGGCGTGGTAGGCCGTGCCGCAGGCGATGATGACGATCCGACGCAGGTTCTGGATCTCCAGCTCGCTGAGACCGACGCCCTCGAGCACGAGCTTCCCGCGGCGAGCGCGATCGCCGATCGTCTCGCGGACAGCTTCCGGTTGCTCGTAGATCTCCTTGAGCATGAAAGTCTCGTAGCCGCCCTTCTCGGCGCTCTCGTCGTCCCAGTCGACCGGCTCGACATCCTTGTGCTCGACCTCGCCGCCCTCGGCGAAGAAGCGCGCGCCCTCGGGAGTGATCGCGACGACCTCGCCGTCCTCGATCAGCTGCACTCTGCGCGTCTCACGCAGGAACGCCGCGATCGACGAGGCAAGGAACATCTCGCCGTCGCCGACGCCGACGACGAGGGGGCACTGCCGCCTCGTCCCGACCAGGAGGTCGGGATGATCGTCGTGGATGACGACGAACGCGAAGTGACCTTCGAGCTGACTGCATGTCGCGCGCACCGCGGCGACCAGGTCGCCGTCGTAATAGCGCTCGACGAGATGAACGACGACTTCTGCATCCGTCTCGGACCCGAACGAGTGGCCCTCGGCTTCGAGTGATTCCTTGAGCTCGCGGTAGTTCTCGACGATGCCGTTCAGCACGATCGCGAGCCGGCTGTCCTCGCAACCTGTGAGGGGATGAGCGTTCCGCTCGCTCACTGCACCATGCGTCGCCCAGCGCGTGTGTCCGAGGCCGTGATTCGACGTCGAGCCGTTGGAGCCGGCAGCTTCCTTCAGAAAATCAAGGTTGCCAACCGCGCGGAGGTACTCGAGACCTCCACTCTCGTGAAGAGCGAGCCCAGAGGAGTCATAGCCGCGGTACTCGAGGCGCTCGAGACCACGCAGCAGTAGCCCCTTGGCGGCGCGGTTCCCGACATAGCCGATGATCCCGCACACTCGAAGCTCCTCTCCTTCGAACACAAAAAGCTCGGCTGTTCGCTCCACTTCCCCCGTCGGAAGTGGTCAGCCGAGCTCTCGTTGCACGAGAGCCGCGATGTTAGCACAGAGCGATTCCGCTTCCGGAGCCGTTTTCGCTTCGGCCAGAACTCGGATCACCGGCTCCGTGCCGGACGGTCTGACGAGCACGCGCCCGTTCTCGCCGAGCTCGCTGTTGATCCTTGCCACCTCTTCCTCGAGCGCAGGGGTCAGGCGTCGGGCGGTCACGGCGATGTTCTCTTTTGCCTGGGGAAAGCGTGGCATCACCGAGGCGACCTCGGCCAGGGGACGCCCTCGCAGCGCAGCACAGAGCAGAAGCGCTGCAACGAGACCGTCGCCTGTCACGTGACCGTCGAGCCAGATCAGATGTCCGGACTGCTCGCCGCCCAGAATCCCGCCCTCGCGGCGGAGGGCTTCGAGGACGTAACGATCGCCGACGTCGGTCGTGACGACCTTGATGCCGTGCTCGGCCAGAAGCTGGTGCAGACCCATGTTCGCCATCGACGTCACGGCGACAAGTTCGACTTCACGATCGAGTGCGAGGACGGCCACGATCTGGTCGCCGTCCACCACCTCCCCGTTCGCATCGACCGCAAGCATCCTGTCGCCGTCCCCGTCGAAGGCAACACCGAGGTCGAGTGCGTTTGCGATCACGGTCTGCTGCAGTGCGCGGAGATCGGTCGCACCGCACCCGACGTTGATGTTCGTCCCGTCCGGGTTGTCGCCAATCGCCGTGACTTCGGCGCCGAGGTCGGTGAAGGCTTTCGGGGCGAGCCCGGCGTACGCCCCATTCGCGCAGTCGACTCCGATCTTGAGCCCGGACAGATCAGAGCCGAAGCGCTCGACGACGTGCTCGAGATAGCTGTCCGTCGCAACTCCGACCTCGTCGATCTGTCCTCCTCCGCTAGCGACGCTGTCGAGCAGCGCTTCGATCTCGCTTTCCTGGTTGTCGGTCAGCTTCTGTCCGTCACGATCGAAGAACTTCACGCCGTTGTACTCAGGCGGGTTGTGAGACGCGGTGATGACGCAACCGAGGTCGAGCGTCAGGAGCGCGACGGCCGGCGTCGGGAGAATGCCGGCGACGATCGCGTTTCCGCCCGCGGAGGCGATGCCTCGAGCGAGGGCGGTCTCGAGCTCGGGACCGGATCCGCGCGTGTCGCGTCCGATGAAGATCGTCCCGCGTCCCGACCAGATGCTCGCAGCTCGTCCGAGTCGCTCGACGAGCTCGGGCGTCAGGTCCTTCCCGACGACTCCTCGAACACCGTCGGTCCCGAAATACTCCCGCGGCACGACAGCACCGCGTGCGGCGCCCACCAGCAGGACCGCCTCAGCGCTTGCTGAACTGCGGAGCTTTGCGCGCTTTGTGAAGACCGGCCTTCTTCCGCTCGACGATACGCGCGTCGCGCGTGAGGAAGCCGGCGCGCTTCAACGGAACGCGCAACTCTGGGTCTGCCTCGACGAGAGCGCGGGCAATGCCGTGACGCACTGCTCCGGCCTGACCACTCGGCCCGCCACCGTGGACGCGAACCCGGATGTCATACGTTCCCTCCGCTCCCGCGACCTGCAGTGGCGCGAGTGCCGAGGTGCGGTGAACTGCGCGCGGGAAGTACTCCTCGATCGTGCGGCCGTTGAACCACGTCGTCCCGTCACCCGGTCTGAGGATCACCCGAGCGACCGAGGTCTTCCGTTTGCCCGTCCCCCTGTACTGCGCGATCTGGCTCATCCGTCCTCCCAGCTCAGCGGCCTAGGCGCCTGCGGCCCATGCGGATGCTCGGGGCCTGCGTAGATCTTCAGCTTGGTGATCTGCTGCCGCGCCAGCCGATTCTTCGGAAGCATTCCCCGGACCGCAGTTCGCAACACCTCTTCGGGTCGCCGCTCGAGCTGCTCGCGGAGCGTCCGGCTGCGGAGGCCTCCGGGGTAGCCGGAGTGCCGGTAGTAGCGCTTCTGGTCGAGCTTGTTGCCAGTCACCTGGATCTTCTCGGCATTCACGACGACGACGAAATCTCCCGTGTCCACGTGCGGGGTGAACTCGGGCTTCCCCTTGCCGCGCAGCGTGTCCGCGATGCGCGTCGCGAGCCGCCCGAGCGTCTGGCCCTCGGCGTCGACGACGTACCAGTCGCGGGTGACTTCGCCCGGCTTTGCGCTGTAGGTCTTCATCCGTCAAAAAGGCGGACTTGGGCGTCCGCCGGCGCAGAACTGTAGCAGCCCTGCCCGGAATCCGGCCGCCCCGCCATGGGAGGGGTGCCTGATGTACGGCGCCCCGGTGACCTCCTCGGCGAGTCGTCCGACGGCCGCGATTCGCCGACCGCAGGCCAGATCCCGAAGAAAGGGCTCGGAGGCGAGGATCTCGTCCCGGGTCGGCCGGCGATTCGACGTTGCCGTTCCGGGATGGGTCGGGACGATGTTCCAGCAGAGAGCCTCGATCCCGAGCTCGGCAAGAGCCCGCCGGACGATCGTGGCGGTGGCCTCGGCAGGGCCTCGGCCGGTGAGCTGCCGCTCGGAGGTGAAGGGAAGGCCCGACACTCGGGCACCCCGGTAACCGGCCGCTTCGCCTACAAGCAGAAGGCGAGTGCCTGAATGGCGGTACAGGTAGGCGACGAGCCGCTCGCGACGCAGAGCCGCGCCCGGGCCTTCGCGGTAGAAGTTGAAGGTCTGTCCGATACGAGCTGCGGCCAGACGCGACACGAACCTTTCCGGCTGCACGGCGTCACTATGCTCAATGCTTGTGAGAGGCCGCCTGGTGGTGCTCGCCGTCACTTCCATGGCCGTCTTTCTCGTCCCGGTCGCGCAGGCCGCGCAGCCCCCGCAGGGCTTCCAGACCGATGCGGCGTTCGCGGCTAGCTATGGGCAGCGTGCCGTCTCCGGCGTTGCTGCAACGACCCAGGCCGTCAGCTGCTACACGCCGGCGGTCTTCTACGGAGGGAGCCTCCCGCCCTCGCAGGGATACCCAGACGGCGGCTCGACACCGTGCGCGAATGCTGCGACCAGTGGAGAGAACATCGGCCCGTACGCGATCCAGGACGGCGTCAATCCCCCGCTACGGGCGAAGAACTTCTCGGAGTCCGACCTGCACGTCGATCCGACGAATCCGAGGCACCTGATCGGGGTCGTGAAGTGGATCGTGAACAGCGAGGGCTACAACCACCTGACCGGGTTCTTTGAGTCCTTCGACGGCGGGCTCACCTGGCCCCAGCTTGGACACATCCCGGGCTACGAGGGCTGGACCGATAATTCCGATCCCGTCGGCGCGTTCGATCCCTGGGGAAACTTCTACGCGGTCGTCTTGCCCTACATGTTCAGCTACGCACCGAGCGGGCTGCACACACTCCCCGCCCCCGACGTGAATCCGAAGCTGCCGCGATCCGGCCTCGGGGTGGCGGTGCGGCCACACGGTGCAGGCGCAGCGACGTCGTGGAACTTCGAACGGCAAGGCCAGCTCGATTTGATCGCGACGACGCCCCTCAAGGGGGCCTCCGTTTTCGACAAGCAGTGGATCGCGATCGACACCAACCGGCACAGCAAGCATTTCGGACGCGTCTACGTCTCGTGGGCAATCGGCGCCGAGGACTCGGGTCTGCGGATCTTCGTCTCGTTTGCAGACGCACGCCGTAATGGGACCCACACCAGCTGGTCGCGGCCCAGACTCGTCATGCCGCAGACGCGCGGCGTCGGCGACAACGGCTCGATTCCGCGTGTCGCTCCCGACGGCCGAATCTGGCTCGCCACGTCGAGCTTCAAAAGACTCAACGCGCCGTTCACGATGTCTCTCACGTCCTCGGGCGATGGTGGACGCACCTGGACAGCGCGTCGCATCATCGGGCGGCACGCCGTCAGGGGCTACCGCAACACGACCTTTCGCGCAGCATTCGGAGAAGCGTTCGCCATTGGCACGCACAAGATCCGCGGGGCGTACCCCCTCTACGCCGTCTATGAGCAGTCGACCGCCTCCGGGACGGATCTGTACATCCGGGGTTCCTTCGATGCAGGGAGGCACTGGGGTCGGCCACTGCAGGTGAACGACAGCTCCGGCGACGGCGACGCGCTGCAGCCGAACCTCGCCGTTGCTCCGAATGGGACAGTCTCGGTCGCCTTCTACGACCGTCGCCTGCCCTGTCCCTCCAACGGGACCGCCGAGGCGACGATCGCGGGCTTGCTCTTCGACCCCGCCGCGCCGTCTGGACGCACGAACTATTGCGTCAACACCGCGATCCAGTTCTATCGCGCAGCTCTACGGCCCGTCGGGCACAACATCCGACTCTCCGAGCATGCGTGGGATCCACAGCTGTCCGCACCGCATCCGGCGTGCATCTGCGCCCGCGGAACGTTCATCGGGGACTACTTCGGCGTCGACTCGGGGGGCGGGTACACGTACACGGCTTCGGTCGAGACCTACAACGCCGCAGGTGAGAATCCCGGCTATCACCAGCAACAGCTCGTCTCGAAGGTCCGCACGCCCTAGCGCCCGGTACTAGGTCCAGCCCTCCCAGCGAACGAGCTCGTCACGGGACCGTCGGGGGCGCGTGCCGCGGCTCGAGAGACGGTCCGACGCGGTGTCCTCGGCGGGATAGCCGAGTGTGATCACCTCGATGACAGCCACGTCGTCCGGCACCCCTAGGTGTGCACGGGCTTGGTCCATCCGCTCTGCCGGAATGCCGAAGACGCCGGCCGCGAGACCTTCGTCGACGGCGGCGAGAAGGATGAGCATGGCCGCCGCCCCTCCATCGACGTACCAGTACGGGATCGGCCACTGGATCTCCCTGCCGTCGTCGAGCTTGTCCGGCTGCGTGTAGCGGTCGTGGTAGTCGTCCTCGCGCGTACAGACCACGACGTGCGCGGCGGCACTGCTGATCCACGGTTCGAATCCCTGGTCGACATAGAAGCGCTCTCCGACAATCTCCGCGAGCGCGCGCAGTCGTGCCGGCTTGGTGACGACGATCAGCCGCTGCCCCTGGCTGAACCCGGCACTCGGTGCGCGACGGATCGTGTCGGCGATGCGCTCGAGGACGTCGTGCGCGATCGGCTTGGCTTCGTACGCACGGACCATCCGCCGCCGCTTCAGGACGTCCCTGAACTCCATAGGGCGAGAATACGCCGCGTGATCAGGCGTCGGGTCGTCGTCCACGGGCTCGTGCAAGGGGTGTTCTTCCGAGACTCGGCACGGCGCCTCGCGCAGCAGCACCGCGTTGCCGGGTGGGTCTCCAACCGCTGGGACGGGACGGTGGAGGCGGTGTTCGAGGGCGACGAGGCTGCGGTCGAGCGTTTGATCGAGTTCACTCGTCACGGGCCGCGAGGCGCGCAGGTCGAGAGGGTCGAAGTGTCAGAGGAGGAACCCGAAGGGGACACCGGCTTCAGCGTCCGCTGAGGCGCGGTCGCATTGGGGGAACCTCCCGGTTCCCCCAAACCCCCTCCACCGGTCCGCGCTTCGCGGACGAATTACGCCGCTTCGCGGCTTATTCCCACTCGATCGTCGCCGGCGGCTTGGAGCTGAGATCGAGCGCCACGCGGTTCACTCCGGGGATCTCGTTGATGACTCGGCTCGAGATCGTCTCGAGAAGGTCGTACGGCAAGCGAGCCCAGTCGGCCGTCATCGCATCCTCTGACGTCACCGCCCGGATGACGATGGGATACGCGTAGGTGCGCTCGTCGCCCTGTACGCCGACCGACCGGATCGCGGGCAGAACCGCGAACGACTGCCAGAGCTCGCGATAGAGCCCGGCGCGACGGATCTCCTCCTGGAGGATCGCGTCCGCCAAGCGCAGGATCTCGAGCCTCTCGGCCGTCACCTCGCCGATGATGCGGATCGCGAGGCCGGGACCGGGGAACGGTTGGCGCCAGACCATTCGCTCGGGCATTCCCAGCTCCTCGCCGACCCGACGCACCTCGTCCTTGAACAGCATCCGCAGCGGCTCGACGAGCCGCATCTGCATGTCCGCCGGCAGTCCTCCGACGTTGTGATGCGACTTGATCGTGGCCGCGATGCCGTCCTCGCCTCCACCCGACTCGATCACATCGGAGTAAAGCGTCCCCTGGACGAGAAAGCGGACATCACCCAACTTGCGCGCTTCCTCCTCGAAGACGCGGATGAACTCCTCGCCGACGATCTTGCGCTTCCGCTCTGGATCGTCGACACCCTCGAGCCGGGAGAGGAATCGGCCTTGCGCCTGCACGTGCACGAGCGGGACCTGGAAATGCCCGCCGAAGGTCTCGACGACCTGTTCCGCTTCGTTCTCGCGCAGGAGGCCGTGATCGACGAAAACACACGTCAGCTGGTTGCCGACCGCTTTGTGCACGAGCAGCGCTGCCACTGCGGAGTCGACGCCGCCCGAGAGCGCGCACAACACGCGCTCTCGGCCCACCTCTGCACGAATCCGCTCGACCTGCTCCTCGATCACGGCGGCGGGCGTCCATGCCGGCGGTGCGCCGGCAACGCTGTAAAGGAAGTTCTTGAGCAGCTCGGTGCCGTGCGGGGTGTGAATGACCTCCGGATGAAATTGCACGCCGTAAAGGCGCTGCTGGGGGTCCTCGAACGCAGCTATCGGCGTGGAGGCGGACCCGGCGACGACCCGCGCCCCGGCCGGCGGTGCCTTGACCGAGTCGCGGTGCGACATCCAGACCGTCTGCTCCTCGGGCAGGCCTGCGAACAGCTCGGATTCGCCCGCCGTTAGCTCTGTCTTGCCGAACTCGGACACACCCGTGCGGTCGACGGCGCCGCCGAGGTCGAGGGCCATCAGCTGCATTCCGTAACAGATGCCCAGAGTCGGAATCCCCAGCTCGAAGAGCGCAGGATCGACGTGCGGCGCGCCCTCCGCGTAGACGGAGGCGGGGCCGCCGCTGAGGATGAGGGCATGGGGATTACGCGCACGAACGTGTTCCGGCGTCACACCATGGCCGACGAGCTCCGAGTAGACCCGGCACTCGCGCACGCGCCGCGCGATCAGCTGTGCGTACTGTCCGCCCAGGTCGACCACCAGCACGGGCCGCTCCTCCGGCGCGCGCTCGGGCAGCGGAAGCACTTCAGCGCCGATAGTTCGGCGCCTCCTTCGTGATCGTGACGTCGTGCGGGTGGCTCTCACGCAGCCCGGCGGCCGTGATCCGGACGAAGCGTGCCGCCTTCATCTCAGCGATCGTCGCCGCGCCGCAGTAGCCCATCGCCTGGCGGAGGCCGCCGACGAGCTGGTGGAGTATCGGGCCGAGCGGTCCTTTGTACGGCACGCGGCCCTCGATTCCCTCGGGCACGAGCTTGTCGACGTCCTCGACGTCACCCTGGAAATAGCGGTCGCGCGAGGAACCACGCGCGCGCATCGCGGCGAGGGAGCCCATGCCGCGGTACTCCTTGAAGCGCTCGCCCTGATGCAGCACGACCTCGCCGGGGCTCTCATCCGTTCCAGCGAGCAAGGACCCGGCCATGACGGAGTCCGCCCCCGATCCAATCGCCTTGGCGATGTCGCCGGAGGAGGTCATACCGCCGTCGGCGATCAGTGGCACGTCGTGCCTCCCGGCCACTGACGCGCAGTCGTAGATTGCGCTCACTTGAGGTACGCCGACGCCGGCGACGACACGCGTTGTGCAGATGGACCCGGGCCCCACTCCAACCTTCACTGCGTCGGCACCTGCTTCGATCAACG
>UEXU01000309.1_pt1 | contig 13094 bp, 12 predicted proteins | sample 4301121 | NCBI WGS metagenome assembly UEXU01 (sample SAMEA4773174, study PRJEB27434) | metagenome | biome: 2259; feature: agricultural soil; material: soil | place: USA | collected 2014-09 | depth 0.25 m
GTCGACCACGTCTCGGACGGTGATCGGGTGCTTGCGGTTGCGAACGGGCACGAGCTGCTCGCTTCCGTCTCGGGCACAGGCTGCATGTCGAGCGCGATTACCGGCTGCTTTCTCGCCGCCAAGCCCGAGGCGCCGCTCTTGGCGGCCGCAGAGGCGCTGGCCGCGTTCGGCGTCGCCGGCGAAGACGCGGCGCGCGAGGCGAAGGGTCCGGGCTCGTTCCACGTCGGGCTCTACGACTCGCTGGCTGCTCTCGAACCGGAGACGCTCGATTTGCGCGCAAAGATCACGTGAAGCTGCACGCGATCGTCGAGGACCTCGACATGGCCCGGCACGCAGTTGCAGGAGGCGCGACGGTCGTACAGTGGCGCCTGAAGGGCATCCCGACGGTCGAGGTCGTCGAACGGGGACGCGCCACGCGGAGCCTCTGTGCGCGGGCCTCCGTGACGTTCGTGGTCAACGACGACGTGGAGGCAGCGCTCATGCTGGGTGCGGATGGCGTGCACCTCGGACGCGACGACGAGGGCGCCGGTCGTGCGAAGGAGAACGGTCTTCTTCTCGGCCTGTCGGCAGCGAGCATCGACGACGCGCGAGCCGCGCAAGCGACGGCTGACTACCTCGGCGTAGGACCGGTCTGGCCGACGCCCTCGAAAGCCGATGCCGATCCGCCCATCGGGCTGGCCGGGCTTCGTGCGATCTGCGAGGCGGTGTCGGTCCCGGTGGTCGCGATCGGGGGGGTCGACGAGACGAATGCAGTGGACTGCATCCGGGCTGGAGCGGCCGGTGTGGCGGTGATCCGTGCCGCACCGCGGGCGGCGCAGCTGCTGGCGGCGATCGATGCGGCTCTCTGAGATCGGCGAGGCCGGCCTGCTCGCGGAGCTCGAGGCGCGAGGGCTGGCCAGGGGGATCGAGAACGACGCAGCGGAGCTCGGGGATGGGGTCGTCCTGACGCAGGACGCTCTCGTGGAAGGCGTCCACTTCCGTCTCGACTGGATTTCCTGGCGAGATCTCGGCTGGCGTGCGGCGGCGGTCAATCTCAGCGACCTGGCCGCGTGCGGCGCCGATCCCCAGGGCCTCGTCGTAACGCTCGCTGCTCCGGACGACACTCGGCTCGAGGACGTTCTCGAGCTCTACCAAGGGATCGCCGAAACGGGGGTCACGGTCGTCGGCGGTGACACGACGGCGGCCGAGCGCCTGATGTTGAGCGTCACCGCAGTTGGGCGCTCCGAACGCGTACCGGGACGGTCCGGAGCGTTTCCCGGCGACCTCCTCGTCGTCTCAGGGCCGCTCGGCGCGGCGGGCGCGGCATTTCGCCGGCAGTCGTTCTCCCGCCCGCCGCTGCGGCTCACTGAAGGGAAGGAACTGGCTCAGCACGCGCACGCGCTGCTCGATCTCTCGGACGGGATTGCCGTCGACGCGGCACACGTCGCGGCGCGTTCGGGTTGTCGGCTCGTGATCGAGCTGGAACATGTGCCGCTTGCGGCGGGTGCGACGCTCGACGACCTCGGCTTCGGCGAGGACTACGAGTTGCTCGCCGCGGTGGATGTTTCAGGGCGCTACGCGGTGATCGGACGCTGCGAGGAAGGTGAAGGCGTCCTGCTGACCCACAAGGGCGATCGGTACGAGCTAGGAGGCTGGGAGCACTTCCGCTAGCGCCCGCTCGTAATGCGAGCGCGGGCGCGCGCCGATCAGGGTCGATCTCGGCTCGCCGTGCTCGAACAGGATCGCCGTCGGGATCGAGAGCACGTCATAGCGTGCGGCACTCTGCGGGTGCTCGTCGATGTTCACGCGGACGAATTCGACTCGGCCCTCGAGCTCGCTCGCGAGCTGCTCGAGGATCGGCTCGACTGCGCGGCAGGGCCCGCACCAGGGCGCCCAGAAGTCGACGACGACCGGGCCCTCGGCCTGGAGGACGTGCTGGTCGAACGTGGCGTCCGTGACGTCGAGCATGCGCTCAGCGTAGCCGGACGTGCCCGGTCGGGGGCACGACCGTCAGAGGCGGCCTCGGAGCGCTGCGAGCCGCAGCGCCGGCACCTTCCACATCGCCTCCGCGACGATCCCCTTCGACATCTTCGAGCCACCCGCCTCGCGGTCGGCGAACGTGATCGGCACCTCGACCACGCTGAAGCCGGCAAGCAGCGCGCGGTAGGTCGTCTCGATCTGGAATGCGTAGCCCTTGGACTGAATCGCGCCGAGGTCGATCGTCTCGAGAACGCGGCGCCGGTAGCACTTGAACCCGCCCGTCAGATCGCGGACGCTTGCCCCCAGCACGATGCGTGCGTAGAACGAGCCGCCGGCCGACACGAACCGGCGCAGCAAACCCCAGTTGCGGACGCCTCCCCCCGCGATGTACCGCGATCCCAGCACGACGTCCGCCCCGTCCTCCGCGGCGGCGATCAGGCGCGGCACATCTGCCGGGTCGTGCGAGAAGTCGCAGTCCATCTCCAGCACGAGCTCGGCGCCGTCCGCGAGAGCCCGGCGGAATCCGTCGAGGTACGCAGGCCCGAGCCCTTCCTTGCGCTGACGATGGAGAACGCCGACATAGTCGAGCTCGGCGGCGAGGCGGTCCGCCTGCTCGCCGGTCCCGTCCGGAGAGTTGTCGTCGATCACGAGGACCCGCACCCCTTTGTCACCGAGCGCGCGCAGCATGGGCTCGAGGTTCTCGCGCTCGTTGTAAGTCGGGAGGCAGACGACGGCCCTGGGCACCTGCGTATATTCACTGCGGTGAGGACGAACCGCTCCTTGCAGCTGCACGAGGGTGTGCGGTCGGCCGAGCCCCCGCGTTGCTCGACGTTCAGCGCGGAGCCGTAGCCTGTGGCCGGCGCTCTACCTCGCAACGTGGACCTGGCGGAGCAGCTCGAGCTCCTGGCCGATCTGCTCGAGCTCGAAGGAGAAGCCTCGTTTCGGGTGCTCGCCTACCGCCGGGCGGCGACCCGCATCCGTGAGACTGCCGGCTCCGTGGCCGAGCTGGCGCTCGCAGGCCGAGCGAAGGAGCTCCAGGGGATCGGCAAGACGATCGAGGAGAAGATCGTCCAGGTCGTCGAGGACGGCGAGATGCATGCGCTGACGAAACGCAAGAACGTGATCCCGCCGGAGGTCGTTAGTTTCATGCGCCTCCCCGGTCTCGGCCCGAAGACCGCCGCTCGGATCTGGCGGGAGCTCAACGTGAGCACGATCGACGAGCTGAAGAGAGCCGCCGAGCAGGAGCAGCTGAGGACGCTCAGCGGGCTCGGCGCGAAGACCGAGGAGCGGGTCTTGAAGGCGCTGGCAGAGAAGAAGCAGGAGCCGTCAGGACGCCGTCTGCTCGGCGACGGGCTCGGCGCTCTGCTGGCTGTCGTCGCGGAGCTGCGCGAGCACCCGGCGGCGGTCAAGGTGTCCGAGGCGGGGAGTGCGCGGCGCCGCAAGGAGACCTTCCGCGACCTCGACATCATCGCGACTGCGACCGATTCTCAGGCGCTGATCGACCACTTCACGAGCCTGAACTGGGTGATCGAGATCGCAGCGAAAGGGCCGACGAAGGCGACCGTCCTCTCGAGCGAGGGTCTCCGTTTCGACCTGCGTGTCGTGCCTCCCGAGTCGTACGGAAACCTGCTGCAGCACTTCACGGGCTCGAAGGACCACAACGTCGCCTTGCGAGAACGCGCGGTGAAGGACGGGCTCTCCGTGTCCGAGTACTCCATCACCGTCACGGAGTCGGGAGAGGAACTGAAGTACGCCGACGAGAAGGATGTGTACGAGCGGCTGGGCTATCAGTTCATCCCGGCGGAGCTGCGCGAGAATTCCGGTGAGCTGGAGGCTGCGCGGGCTCGTGAGCTGCCGACGCTCGTCGGGCTCGAAGACGTCAAGGGCGACCTCCATTCCCACACGACCTGGTCCGACGGCCGTGACTCGCTCGAGCGGATGGCGCTTGCCGCCCGCGCCCGGGGCTACGCCTACCTCGCCGTCACCGATCATCCGCGCGGCACGCTCGTCGAGCAGGACATCGAGATCGACGCGCTCAACGAGCGGCTGAAGCCGTTCCGGATCCTCAAGGGGATCGAGGTGAACATCCGTGTCGACGGTTCGCTTTCGCTTCCCGATGACGTGCTTGCCGAGCGAGACTGGGTCATCGCCTCGCTGCACGGCGCCTTCGATCGCAACCCCACCGAGCGTGTGCTCGCTGCGATGGAGCATCCTCACGTCCACCTGATCGGCCATCTCACCGCGCGGAAGATCAACATCCGCTCCCCGTCGGACGTCGACGTCGAGCTTGTGGTCGCGAAGGCGGTCGAGACAGGAACGTTCCTCGAGATCAACTCCCAGCCGAACCGGCTCGATCTGCGCGACACGCACGCGCGGCTCGCGGGCGAAGCAGGCGTGAAGATCGCAGTCAACACCGACGCGCACCAGCTGAGCGCGCTCCAACACGTCGAGATGGGCGTCGCCCAGGCACGCCGCGCCTGGCTGACGAAGGAACAGGTGCTGAACACGCGCACCTGGCCACAGATTCGGAAGCTGCGCAAGTGACCTTTCGAGACGACGGCGCGGCCGCCCTCGAGTGGGCAGCGCGCTATCTCGACCGCGTCGGCGACCTGCCGGTACTCGCGCAGGTCGAGCCGGGAGAGATCCGCTCCCGGTTACCGGCGGCGCCGCCCGAGCGCGGCGAGCCATTTGCGAACGTGCTGCGCGACCTGGACGAGATCCTCCTGCCAGGGATCACGCACTGGCAGAGCCCTCGCTTCTTCGCCTATTTCGCCGTCAGTGCAGCCGAGCCCGGAATCCTGGCCGAGCTGCTCGCAGCGACGCTCAACTCGGTGGCGTTTCTCTGGCGGACCTCGCCCGCGTCCACCGAGCTCGAGCTGCATACGCTCGACTGGACCGCGCAGCTGCTGGGTCTGCCCGCCGGCTGGCACGGTCACATAGAGGACACCGCCTCGACTTCCACCCTTGCGGCGCTCGCGGCGGCACGGGAGGCCACAGGAGGCCACGTTGTCGTCTGCTCCGAGCATGCACACTCTTCCGTCGACAAGGCAGCGCGGATCCTCGGGCTGGAACTGCGCAAGACGCCCAGTGACGAGCTCTTCAGGCTCCGCCCCGAAGCGCTCGACCTGACAGATGCGGCCGCGGTCGTTGCCACCGTCGGCACGACGTCGACCGCTTCGGTCGATCCCGTTCCGGCGATCGCAGACGCATGCGCCGCCGAGGGCGTCTGGTTGCACGTGGACGCGGCGTACGCGGGTTCCTTCTGGGTCTGCCCTGAGCTTCGCTCCACGCAGGCCGGCGTGGAGCGGGCCGACTCGGTCGTCGTCAATGCGCACAAGCTGCTCTTCATTCCCATGGACTGCTCGCTCCTCTGGACGAGCCGGCCTGACGACTTCCGCCGTGCCTTCAGCCTCGTTCCCGAGTATCTGCACACGAGCGAGGACGTCGACAGCCTGTCCGAGTACGGGCCCGCACTCGGCAGAAGATTTCGCTCGCTCAAGCTCTGGACCGTTCTGCGCTGCTACGGCCGCGAGGGACTGCAGGCTCGAATCAGGACGGCCATTCGGCTCGCAGAGGTGTTCGAGAGCTGGGTTCGCGACGAACCGGGTTGGGAGGTCTGCGCACCGAGGATGCTCTCCCTCGTCTGCTTCCGGCATCACGGCTCCGACGAGCACAACGAGGCCGTCGTGGAGGCTGTCAACCGCAGCGGCGAGCTCTTCCTCTCGCACACCCGGCTGAGCGGACGCTACGTGCTCAGGCTTGCGATCGGGAACGAGCGGACGACCGAGGACGACGTTCGCCGCGCCTGGGATGCGCTCAGAGGCGCCGCAGCAGGCTGACGAACTCGCCCGGGTCGCCGACGACGATATCCGCGGCTTCCCGCAATGCGAGCGGCGCCTCCTCGGACGCAACCGCGACGCGAACGCCGAGCTCGAGGCCGTCGAGGGCGCCGAAGGCGTCGAGGTCGGTGGTGTCGTCGCCGGCGACAAGCGCACGCGCCAGCGCATGCTCGGCAAGCAGCTGGCGGATCGCGGTGCCCTTGTCCGCAGCGACCGGCGGGACGATCTCGAGCACCTTCCGGCCGAAGCGTGCGACGAAGCCGGCCTCCCGTGCGCGCTCCGCGACTTTCTGCAGCTCCTCCTGCGCGGCGTCTTCGTCCTCCATGCCTCGGTAATGGAGAGCTGCCGTCAGGCCCTTGTTCTCGAGCCGGGCCCAGCCGATGTCGTCGAGCAGGCTGCGCAGGCCCTCTCGCCACGCCTCTGCCGCCGGCAGCAGCTCGAGCCCGTGATTCCCGACGTAGACGAGCTCTGGGACGCCGACGATCCGGGCTGCGTCCTCGCCCGCCCGCCCGGACACGCACGCGACGAGCGCGTAGCGCCGGTTGAGACGCCTTAGCTCCTCGCGGGTCGCTGCCGGTACGCGAGCATCCTCTGGTCGCGGCACGATCGGCGCGAGGACGCCGTCCACGTCGAGGAAGAGCGCAGCGAGAGATGGATCCCGTGCGAGCCGGGCTAGGAGCGCCATGTCGACTCCTACGGCACCGCTTGCGGGGCTGTCATCAGGCTGCAAGGCCTAGTCCTTGCAGCCGTCTGAAATGAACGGTCGATGCGCTCGAACTCATGACGTAGCTCGCCTCGTAGGATAGGAAGGTGCGGCTCGTCCTCATCGGCCTTGTCGCCGGAGTCTTCAGCGCACTGTTCGGTGTCGGGGGCGGAATCGTGATCGTCCCGCTCCTTCTCCTCAGCCACTGGAGTACGCGCCCGGCGACTGCAACATCGCTCGCTGCGATTGGGATCACCGCGGTCTCGGGCGTCGTTGCATACGCGTTTCACGGCGACGTGCGGGTTGGCTACGCAGCGCTGGTCGGCGTGCCGGCCGCGGTCTCGGTCGTCGGCGCCACGGCTCTTCAGCAACGCGTGCGGGGACAAACGATCGAGCTGCTGTTTGCAGCGTTCATCTTCGGCGTCGCAGTCTGGCTGTTCCTCAAGTGACGTACGCGCTCGCGGTCGTGCTCGGGATCGCAGCGGGGATCCTCGCCGGGATGTTCGGCATCGGCGGCGGAATTCTGTTCGTGCCCGCTCTGGTTGCACTCGGACTGGACCATCACGACGCAACCGCGACGTCTCTGTTGGCGATCCTCCCGACGGTGGTCGTCGGGACGTGGCGGCAGTCACGCTACGGGAACGTGCGCTGGCGGGCTGCGCTCGTGCTCGGCTTGACTGCGGCAGCATCGGCACAGGGTGGCGTCGTGCTCGCCGAAGCGCTGTCGGACGCCACGCTCCGGCGACTCTTTGCGGGGCTTCTCGTCCTCGTGGCGGCGCAGATCGTCTGGCGGGCGAGGCGCAACGATTCCTGATCCCTTGCCATACGGTGACTATCCTGTGGCGATGGCGGGTCGCGAAGAGGTCTGGCTTCCGCTCGTCGACGAGCCGGTGGGGAACATCGTGTCCCGCCTCGAGGCCGAGAATCCCGAGATCGGTCGTCTCGTCGGGTCGCCGCACCGGATCCTCGCGTTCCGGACGTTTGCGTACATCCGGGTCGGCATCAAGCTCGGGGAGCTCCTCTTCGAACAAGACCTCGCCGCCTCAGATGCCGATCAGACCTGGGTCGACACGCTGCTCAAAGAGCCGAGGCACTACGAGGCTCTCCACCGCGAGGTGAGGGCGGTGGCGGAGGAGATCGCCTCGGACCCGTCGTACGCAGGAGAAGAGCCCCTCGGGCCCGATGAGGAGGCTCGCGCCCGCTTTCGGGAATTTGCGCGCAAACAGCTCGCCACTGACTGAGGTCTCCATCTGAGCGCGACGTCGGCGGCGAGGGACGAGCCTGTCGAGAGCTACGACTTCGGCGTCGAGGCCAGGAGTCAGTGGGCGAGGGGACGCGACCGCTTCCTGCGTCACCGGCTTGCGACGCTGAGCCTGCTCGTCTTGATCGGGCTCTTCACAGTTGGCTTCTTCTCGAGGCACATCGCTCCCTACTCCTACCTCGGCGTCAATATCAACGCGCTCAGCGCTGCTCCGAGCTGGGCCCATCCCTTCGGCACGGATCAGGTCGGTCGCGACTACTTCAGCGCCGTTCTGATCGGCCTCGGCACGGAAGCGAAGATCGCCTTGCTGGTCGGGCTCTTCGGTTCGGTGATCGGTCTGGCCGCCGGCGCGGTCGCGGGCTACTACGGCGGACTGATCGACGACGTCCTGATGCGCGCCACTGACATTCTCCTCGCGGTGCCCGGCTTCATCGGGGTACTCGTCGCGCGGACATATCTGCACGCGTCGACGCCATTCCAGGTCTCACTCGTCCTGGCAGCGGTGTTCTGGACGGGCGTGGCGCGCGTCGTGCGCGGGACGAGCCTTGCGCTGCGCGAGCAGGAGTTCGTCGAGGCCGCGAGGGCGGTAGGTGCGGGTAACACGCGCATCATCGTGCGCCACATCCTTCCGAATGCAATCGGGCCGGTGGCCGTGGCCGCGAGCCTGATGACCGGCGCCGCCGTCATCGCTGAGACGACGCTCGCCTTTCTTGGCTTCGGCCTCTTCCGCTTCACGTCGGTGAACCGCACGCCGAGTATCGGCGACGTGCTCGCGAATGCCCAGAACGAGGGGCTATTCCACTGGTGGGGGATCGTGTTCCCCGGCCTGACGATCGTCGTCCTCGTGTCGGCGATCGTGTGCGTCGGCGAGGGCCTGCGAGAGGCTCTCGGTCCGGCAGAGCACCGGTACGTCGCAACGCGCCGCGCCCGGCGAAGGATCCGGCTCATTCCGCCCTCGGTCTCGCGGCGACTCGCGGCGATCCCGCTGCCGCGTCTGCCCGAGATCACGGTACGGCTGCCAAGGCGATCAAGGTTCGACTTCGAGCTTCCTCTCCCGAGCCGTGCCCTCGCACGCCGCAGGGAGGCAAGGGGGCGCCGACACGTGCTTGAGGCAGGGGTGGTCTTGCTCCTGTCGGCCGCCGTCGCCGGCGCGGTCTACGTTTTCGGAGTCGAACACCATGGCAGTTCTTGGCGGGCGGCAGGCTCCGCCGTGCAGGACGTCTCGCGCGCCAAGGGCACGCAGACGGAAGTTGCCGTCGCTGCCGCTCCCGGCAACCCGCGCGTCCTCTTCGCCGCCTCGAACGATTCGCTTCTTCGGTCGATCCGCGTACTGTCGTCGACCGACGGGGGGCGGACGTGGTCTTCGCGGCCGGGCCCTGCGCTCGGTGGACCATGCGCGCGCGGCGAGCCAGCTGTTGCCGTGGCTCCCGATGGCCGCGAGTACGTCGCCTTCATCGCGAACAGGTTCTGCCTGCAGCAGGATCCGTGGCCGCATCTCTTGATCGCGAGCCGGGCCGGCTCGACCGGCCTGTGGCGAGTCAGCTCGATAACACCGGCGCACGAGAACGTCTTCGACGCCAAGCCGGCGATCGCCGCAGATGCCGACGGGCGTGTGTACGTGGCGTGGTCACGCCTGCTCAGGCCCACGTACGCGACCACGGTTCTGAGCACGAGCACGGACGGGGGGCGCACCTGGTCGTCGCCGCGGATCGTCAGCACCAGGTTAGTCCGGCCACAGCAGGCAACGCTGACGGTCGATCCGCACGGCATTCTCTACGTCGCCGGCGTCGATGCGCGCTTCGGAGTCTGGGTGGCGCGGTCGACCGACCGAGGCCGTCGCTTCCAGCTGCGCCGTGCCGCACCGTTGCCGGGAAACCAGGCGGCGACCTGCGCGATGGCGGGGAAGTTTCCGATCGCGCAAGAGTCGAATCGCTGCGTCGGCCCGAATCCGACGGTCGCGGCGACCGCCCGCCGGATCTACGTCACGTTCTCTCCCGTGAAGGCGAACGGAGCGCGCGGTGTCTCGGTCGTCGCTCTCGACACCGCCTTGCGTCGCATCTGGCAAGTTCGCCCTGGCCCCGACAAGCAGGAGCAGGGAGACCAATTCTGGCCAGCTTCAGCCGTCGATGCGGAGAGCGGCCGACTGTGGGTCTGCTACTACGACACAACCGGTGATCCGGGCCGGCGCAGGGCCTGGTTCTCGTGCTCGGTGTCCGCAGACGGGCGCAACTTCGCGACACCGGTACGCGTTGCTCAAGCATCCGCGGATACGAATGCGCTCTGGGAGGATGCGCGGATCTTCGGCTTCGGCGACCAGATCGGCTACGGCGGCTATACCGGCCTGGCGGTGACCGGGGGAGTCGCGCATCCGCTCTGGATCGATACCCGCGACCCACGCGGCCGTCTCCAGGAGATCTTTGGCGCCCGGCTGGCGCAGAGTGCCTTTGACCGGTGACGGCCTTTCGCGACGGATCGTCGTCTAACTACCCGTGGCCGCGACCGACGTCCTGGAGCGAAGGCGTCGCCGGCGAGTCAGGCGGCGGTTTGTGCTCGAGGCGGTTGTCGTCCTGGGCCTGACTGCGGCCGCGCTCGGCGCGATCTATCTCTTCACCGGGGGGACTGCGGCCAGTCCCTGGCGTGTTGCCGGGACGCAGGTACAGGACATCTCGAACGCGCCCGGCTTGCAGACCGAGGCAACCGTTGCAGTCGACCCTTCGAATCCGCGCAACCTCCTGGCTGCGTCCAACGAGTCGATCAAGCCTGCGATCCGCGTGTACGTCTCCGCGAACGGTGGCGCGACGTGGAAGTCACAGCCCGGCCCGTTGCTCAATCGAGACACATGCGCCTGGGGGGACCCCGCGGTCGCGATCGGACCGAGCGGGCGACAATACGTGGCGTACACCGAGAAGTCGGTCTGCGCAAGCGGGCCTGATCTGACGCCGTACCTCGTCGTTGCGGCCCGCGCCGGATCGAGCGCGCCTTGGCTCCTCCGCCGGATCACGCAGCCAGCGGTGAAGTTCGGTTTCGACGACAAGCCAGCGATTGCAGTCGGGGGAAGCGGGCGCGTGTACGTCGCTTGGTCTCGGCTGCTCGGCCGTGCCTACCAGACGACCGTGCTCAGCTGGAGCGACGACGGTGGCAAGACCTGGACGCGGCCGCTTCCTGTCGATCGCACCCTTGTCCAACCCCAGTTCGTCTCGCTCGCCACCGGCCCGCGCGATTCGCTCTACATCGCCGGTGTCGATGCGAGCCACGGCATCTGGGTTGGGCGCTCGACGGATCGGGGCCGTTCCTTCGTCGTCCGACAGGCTGCGGCGCTCCCCGGCAGCCGGGCGGCTACGTGCATCGTCTTCGGGAAGTTCGTGCTCCCGCAGCAGGCGGTCCGTTGCCTGGGACCGAATCCGACCGTGACGACGGCCAAGGGCCGTGTCTACGTGGTCTATGGGACGCAGGGTGCCAACGGCACACAGGACGTGGCGGCGGCAGTCTTCGATGCCAGTCTGCATCCCTTGGGACGAGGTGCCGTCGGTCTGCCCGAGAAGAAGAAGGCCGACCAGTTCTGGCCGGTGTCCGCGGTCGATGCGCGGACGGGGCAGCTCTGGGCCTGCTACTACGACACGACAGGAGACGGCGCCCGAAAGAGCGCATGGTTCACGTGCACAGTCTCTCGAGACGGCGTCCGTTGGGCGCGGCCCGTTCGGGCCGGGCCTGCTTCCGCCAGCGCGGAGGTTCTATGGGCGGACGCTGAGATCTACGGGTACGGGGATTCGGGCGGGTGGGGTGGTTACACAGGCCTCGCCGTCGGGGAGGGCGTCGCACACCCGCTGTGGATCGATACCCGCAGTCTCAAGGCCCACGGCGAGGACGTTTTCGCCGCCCGGCTCTCTACCAAAGCCTTCGCGCGTTAGATCAGTGCGCGTGCGCCGGCGCCTGTTCCAATTGCCGGCCGGTCATTCTCGGCGCGCCTGCCAGTGGCCCTGGACGACCTTGACGGGCCAAAGAGCCTGCATAATTCGACGCTCGTGCTGACGCGAGCGCAACTCGCCCTTCTCGTCGCGCTGGCTCTGCTCGCCACCGGGCCCGCGGGCGCCGAGCTGCGGAGCCCCCAGCCGACAGGCGCTGCCGCTCATGCCTTTGCGATTCGAGTTGTCGTTCCCGGCCAACCGGGTGGGGCGACTCCCACGGTCAATGCCCCGGGCGAGTCGGTGCAGTTCAGTGGGACGTTCACCTACGGAACCGATCCGGCGACCGGGAACCCGATCGTCAATACCGGATCTGCGAATGCCAGCGTTTCGGCTCTTTCGGGCCCGACGGCCCGGGCAAGCGCTTCGGCCGACGTGAGCAACTTCTCGGCGTTCGGGGGGGAGATCGTGGCTTCGAGCATCGCCGCCGTCGCGCATGCGCAAAGCCGTGCCGGTGCCGGGAATGGAGACGTCAACGGGACCGTCATCACCGGGCTCGTGGCGCTGGGACAGCCGGTCACGGGGACGACGACTGTGGCGCTGGCGGACTGGGGCTCTCTGACGACCGTCGCCGGCGGAGTGACCGGCACCCCGAGGTCCGGCTACCACGGCAGCGTCACGGCCCTGCAGATTCGACTCACCAAAGATCACGGCGGGTTGGTCGCGGGAACGACGATCGACGTCGGCTACGCCGAGGTGGTCGCGAAGGCGCCGCCGGAGCCGCCGAAGCCGAAGATCGGGAAGCCGAAGGCGCCGGAGCCGCTACCAGGTCTTCCTCCGACCCATCAGCCGCCGACCGTGACGCCCAAGCTGACGGCGGGCGGCTACGTGTTCCCGGTCTACGGGCCGTCCTCGTTCGTCGACACGTTCGGAGCCCCTCGCGGCGACATCTCGAGCGGCTGGCATCACGGCGACGACATCTTCGCGCCGCTCGGGGCGCCGATCCTCGCCGTGGCAACGGGCACCGTCTTCTCCGTCGGCTGGAACCCGGTCGGCGGCAACCGGATGTGGTTACGCGACGGCCAGGGCAACCTCTTCTATTTCGCCCATCTGTCCGCATTTACGCCGCTTGCGGTGAACGGAGGCAAGGTCAACGCCGGTGATGTGATCGGCTTCGTTGGCAACACAGGAGACGCCGAAAGCACGCCCTTCCACCTGCATTTCGAGATCCATCCGGTCGGGCTCCTCGGCGAAGGCTACGACGGCGCGGTGAATCCGACCTCGTATCTCCTCGCCTGGAGGCACGTCCAGGACGTCAGCCTCGTAGGTGGGGGTGCCTGGGCTCCGGGGCAAAGCCTCGGCAATGCCCCGAAGCCGGGCGCCATCCTGCTGTCCGCGACCGACATCTCGAGTGCGGACGGCCTCGTTCC
>UEXU01000058.1_pt1 | contig 12779 bp, 12 predicted proteins | sample 4301121 | NCBI WGS metagenome assembly UEXU01 (sample SAMEA4773174, study PRJEB27434) | metagenome | biome: 2259; feature: agricultural soil; material: soil | place: USA | collected 2014-09 | depth 0.25 m
CCGTGGTCGCTCGCCCCGCTGAGCGGGATCCCCGCCTCGACGACGGCCTTCACCGCGTTCGCGAGTGCCTGCCGGTCGGGATAACGGATGGCAACGTGGTACAAGCCGGTCGTGCCCGGGGGCGGCGGCGAGCCTCCTTTCGACTCCCAGGTGTTGAGGCCGATGTGATGGTGATAGCCGCCGGCCGAGATGAAAACGGCCTGGTCGCCGTACTGCGCTACGACCTCGAAGCCGAGGACGTCCCGGTAGAACCGAAGCGCCCGTTCGATGTCGCTCACCTTCAGGTGGACGTGGCCGATGTCAACGCGCGGATCGATCGTCATCGCGTAGCAACGGTACCCGTGCGAGCGCGATACCTGCGAGCGCCCAGAGGCAGTACGCCATCCAGGGATCGCCGATCACGTCGGTCTGGACCGCGAGCACCAGCGCGGCACCGAAGGCGGCGGCGATGCTCGCGGCGACCCGCCACCGCGTGCGCCGAGCCGTCAGCGCGAGCCCCGCGAACAGTGTGAGGCCCCATGCCGTCCAGAGCAGCGACCCGAGCAGTCCCGCCTCGGCGCCGAGCTCGGTGTAGTTGGACTCGCCCGCCCTGATCTCCGTCCCGGTCCTCGATGCTGTCTGGCCTGCGTTGCCGAGGCCGTAGCCCTGCGGATGGTGGATCACCGTCCGCACGCCGTCACGCAGGCTGTTCAGGTGGCTATGGATGGAGGGCTCATTGATGCTGCCGGCACTGCCACTCGCGCCCGGTCGTTCCTTCGCGATGTTGCGCTGCAGGACGAGATCCTGCCTCGTCCACTTGCCCTCGGGCGCGACGTGGGGGAACACGTGCACCCAAACCACGCTCACGGCGATGGTCGCGACCGCCGCGCCGGCGGGCCACCAGCGCTTCCGAACGAGCGCCAGAACGACGAGGCCGGCCGCGAGCGCGAGCAGCGACGAACGGGAGAAGGTGAACAGGAGCGCAATCGCAACAACCGCCGCGACGACCATGAGAAGTCGGGCGCGGAGCCAGACCGCCGCTGCGACCAGCAGCACGACGACGAACATGTAGCCGGAGGCGAGCGGGCCAAGGAACACCGACACGAGCCGACGGAGGAAGTGATCCTCCGACCCAGTGTTGTAGATGAAGTTCTCGGGGAGCCCGCCCGTGCCCTGGTAGTCGTAGCCGAGCTGCTTGTGAAAGTAGTCGACGACGGCTGAATGGCGCCACCAGGAGATCGGCACGAAGAAGTCGTCGACGAGGCCGATCACCGCCACCGCGGCAGCGGTGCTGAGGAGCGTCCACGCAACGGGGACGAGCTCGTCTCGGCGAACGATCAGCGAACGGCCGAGGAAGTACGCCCCTACGGGAACGAGGTCGTGTTTGAGCGCGAGCCCGATCGCCGAATGGTCCGCCGAGCCGCCGAGCCAGCGCTGCGGCAGCAACGCGTAGATGCAGATGACAACGGCGAACGCGAGTGCAAGCAGGTCGACGACCTTGAGGTGAAACGCCAGCCGACGGGCACGCAGGGCATCGAGCGCGACGCGTGCGAGCGCGATCCCGAGCAGGATCTCCTTCCACGCCTGAATGGCGGTGAGCGAGCCGCCGCGCACACCCGCCCCGTAGAGGGCAGCCATGACCGCGTTGTGAGCCGCGAGCCCGACGATCCAGGCATACAGCGCAAAGATCGGCTTGCGCCAGACGAGAAATGCGGCTGGAACCAACAGGAGCCCGTAGACGGCGACCGCGAGCCCCGAAGCCATTGGACGAGACTAAACAGACCGTGTGAGACGTAGAGGGTTGACTTATGTGGAGCGCCGTCGGATCATCCCCACTGCGTGCTCGCGGACTCAACTGCGGAGAGTGTCGGCGCGCGACTCAAGCGCCTGCGGCTCGAAAGAGGTTTTTCTCAGCGCGACCTTTCGTCGCCAGGGGTCTCGTACGCCTACATTTCGCGGATCGAGGCCGGAGCGCGTACGCCGTCGGTCAAGGCGTTGCGCAAGCTTGCCCGCAAGCTCGGTGTCTCGGTCGAGTATCTGGAGACCGGGGATGAGCTGAGGGAGGTCGACAATCGCTCCATCCGCCTCCGCGACGCCGAGCTCGAGCTTCGGCTGGCTGAAGATGTGTCCGGAACGGAGCGCAAGCTCCAAGAGATCCTCGCCGAATCGGTCGAGGCCGGTGACGCGGTCTCGGCCGTGCGAGCCCGGGTAGCCCTCGGCTTGGCCTCTGCTCGGCGGGGCAAGCATCTCGAGGCGGTCGAGCGACTCGAGGCGGTGGTCGCCGAGGAGGGCGCGCCGCCGCCGCACCTTCGCCCGGATCTGTACACGGCGCTCGGTGAGACCTATGGCGCGCTCGGCGCTCCCGAGCGCGCCATACGTGTCTTCGAGAACTGCCTGGCACGAGTGCGAAGTGACGCTCCCGGCGACACCACCGCGGAGCTGCGCTACTCGATGCTCCTCGGTTACGCTCTCGCGGCCGCCGGACAGATGACGAGGGCGGCCGAGGTCGTCCTCGGAGCTCTCTCGCGCGTACCTGAGGAGAAAGACCCGATCACGCGCATCCGAGGGTATTGGACACTCGGACGACGAAGCCTCGCCCAGGGCAGGCCTGCGGACGCAACCGAATACCTCGCGATCGCGTCTGCGCTGGGCAGGGCGCGAGACGACGAGCTCGCGCTCGCGCGGGCCGGCGAGGGAGCGCTCCAGTGGGCCGGCTTCTTGCGCGAGCGCGGTCGAGGAGAGGAGGCGGAAACGATCCGCCGGCGAGCGTACGATCTCGGCGTGGGCGTCAAGGCCAAACCCACCGGACTGAGTTGACGCTCGAGCGGGTCGTCGCTCCGACCGGCCCGTTCTCACTCGCTCTCTCTGCGAGACACGCGGGCGACGCGACTCGCCGCTTTCGCGACGGAACCCTGACGGCGGCGCTCCGCATGGGCGATCGCGTGGAGGTCGGCACCGCGCGGCAAGTCGTCGACGGGCGAGTCGTCCTGCAGGCTGAAAGCGAGGAGGGCATCGACCAGCTTCGCTTTCTGCTTGCACTCGATGCCGATCACACCGACTTTCTGCGCCGCTTTGCACGAGACCCCCTCATCGGGACGACGACCGTTCGCTTCCAGGGTCTGCGCCAGGTGCGCCTCGCCACCGTTGCGCACACACTGCTGCGGGCGTTCTGCGGCCAGCTGATCGACTCGCGGCGTTCGAAGGAGATCGAATGGGCCGTCGTCCGCGCCGCCGAGCCGCGCATCGAGGGTCTGACCCTGCACGCGCCGCCCACGTGTGCGTCTCTTGGACGGTTCGCCCCGGCGAGGTTGAGACAACTCGGCCTGCACGCGAGGCGAGCGGCCGCCCTCGTTCGGATCTGTCGCTCGGTCGACCTCGAGCGTCTGCACGAGCTCCCGACAGCCAAGGTCGCCGACTTCATCGAGCGCGAGCGCGGGCTCGGGCCGTGGTCGGCAGGCGTCGTGTGCCTCGAAGGATTGGGCCGGCACGAGCGCGGACTGGTCGGCGACCTCGCGCTCATCAAGCTGATGTCACGGCTGCGCGGGCGCTGGGTGGAGGCAGGTGAGACGGCCGAGCTGCTCGCACCGTACGGCGACTGGGCCGGCCTCGCGTCCCGCTACCTCATCCTCGGCTTCAGTCAGGGGCTGATCCCACTGCCAACAGATCGCCCGGTGCGGTTCCGAGCCGCGTTCGCGTGATCGAGCTCGTCATCGGCGACATCACCGAACAGGAGGTGGACGCGATCGTCAACGCGGCGAACCCGACCCTGCTCGGCGGAGGTGGCGTCGACGGAGCGATTCATCGTGCCGGCGGGCCGGCGATTCTCGAGGAGTGCCGGCTTCTCGGCGGCTGCAATCCGGGCGACGCGAAGGCGACGACGGCGGGGAACCTCACGGCCCGCTGGGTGATTCACGCAGTCGGGCCCATCTGGCGAGGCGGGACGGCGCGCGAAGCCGAGCTGCTCGCGGCCTGCCACCGCCGCGCAATCGAGCTCGCTGCAGGTCGCGGCTGCGTCTCGGTCGCCTTTCCGGCGATCTCGACGGGTGCGTACGGCTATCCCGTCGAGCTCGCGGCACCCGTGGCCATCACTGCGACGGTCGCCGCGCTCGGCGCCAATCCGAGCGTCGAGCTCGTGCGCTTCGTGTTCCGGGACGAGCGGGTGCTTGCTGCGTATCAGGGGGAATTGGGCAAGTAACACTGTGTTACTTGCCTACGCTCACCGTCGCAGCGTGGGCACGCCAACGCCGGACAGGTGGTCGAGGATGGCTTCGGGCGGACGCACGCGGAAGGTGACGTCCACCAGCACCGTCGCGGTCGTGGGGCCGCTACGTCGGAGTCGCCGCGAGTGGTGAACGAGCACGCGGACGCGTTGATAGCTCGGCCGCCGCAGTCCTAGCCGCTCGGCTTCATTACCGACCCTACGGTTGATCTCGGCGATCGGAAGGTGTCGATCATCGAGCCGGACGACTGCCTCCAGCAATCGAGGAGAGATGCGTGGCGCGAACGACGTCAAGCTCCGAGTGTTGCGACGAGCGAGTCGCAGAGGCGTGGCAAGAGTCAAGTAACACTGTGTCACTTGCCCCGTAGACTGCATGCCTGATGGCCGCGAACCGGAAGATCGCGATCCTCGGCGCCGGCAAGATCGGTGAATCGCTGCTCGCCGGACTGTTGAGCTCCGGCTGGCGCGAGCCGGGCGACATCGTCGTCACCGGACGCCGCGAGGAACGCGTGCAGGAGCTCGCCGAACGCCACGGAGTGAAGGCGACGCTGTCCAACGCTGAAGCGGTCTCCGGCGCCTCGGTCGTGGTGATCGCCGTGAAACCACAGGACTTCGAAGTGCTCCTCGGCGAGATCGGCGGCCTGCTCGGCCCGGAGCAGACGGTCCTCTCGGTGGCGGCGGCGATTCCGACGGCACAGATCGAGGCCCGGTTGGCGCCCGGCGTTCCGGTCGTGCGCGCGATGCCGAACGCGCCGGCCCTGGTGCACGAGGGAATGGCGGGCGTGTGCGCAGGCGCGCACGCTGACGACGAACATCTCGACCTCGCTGAGGAGGTTCTCTCGCACGTCGGTGCGGTGGCTCGTGTTCCCGAGCAATACATGGATGCCGTCACGGCCGTCTCTGGATCGGGCCCGGCCTATTTCGCCCTGCTGGCGGAGGCGATGATCGAAGCCGGCATCCTCCTCGGCCTCGGTCGGGAGACCTCGACGCAGCTGGTCGTGCAGACAATGCTGGGCACTGCAAAGCTGCTTCGCGACGAGCGCATCCATCCAGTCGAACTGCGCGAGACGGTCACGTCGCCGGGCGGCACGACGATCCGCGCGATTCGGGAGCTGGAGCAGGCGGGGGTTCGTGCGGCCTTTCTGAACGCGATCCAGGCTGCGATGGAGCGCTCGAAGGAGCTTGCGGCAGGCGAGTTGTGAGCGACGTCGAGCTCGACGTCCGCGAGAGCCAGGAAGAGGCGGCGGCCGGCGCCGGCGAACTCCTTGCGCGGGCCGCACGCGACGGAGTCAGCATCGTGCTCACGGGGGGCACGACGCCCGCGCTCGCATATACGGACGCGGCAAGGCTCGAATCGGACTGGAGCAGGTCCGTCGTCTGGTGGGGCGACGAGCGCTGCGTGCCATCCGAGCACGAGCTCTCGAACTACGGGCTCGCAAAGCGAACGCTCCTCGACCTGCTCGAGGTTCAGCCCAGAGAGGTGCACCGGATCAAGGGTGAGCTCGGCAAGGAGGCGGCGGCCGACGAGTACGACCGCGAGCTCGACGGCGCTGAGCTCGACCTCCTACTGCTCGGAGTCGGGCCCGACGGGCATGTCGCGTCGCTCTTTCCAAATGCACCGACCCTCGACCAGGACGGGCGGGCCCTACCCGCGGAGGCCCGGCTGGAGCCGTTCGTCGATCGTGTGACGATGAGCCTCCCGATGCTGTGCAGCGCGAACGAGGTCCTCTTCCTCATCACCGGGGCGTCGAAGGCGGAAGCCGTCCGCCGTGCCTTCGCTGCGCCACCGAGCCGGGAGACGCCCGCCAGTCTCGTCCGGGCACGGACGGGTCGAACGACTGCAATCCTCGATCGCGCTGCTGCAGCCAGACTCCAGGCTTGACAGAGTCTCGCCTATATGTAGAACTCTTGTCGGGGCCACATGCAGGAGACATTGGTTCTCGACAAGCCGGAGCAGCTAAAGGCGCTCGGACACCCGCTGCGCGTGCGCGTCCTCGAGATGCTCGGCCAGGAGGGCGACTGGCAACTCACGAACCGTGAGCTTGCCCAACGGCTCGGAGTGGATCCCGGCCACCTGCACTTCCACGTCCGCATGCTCCTGAAGGCCGGCCTGATCGAGCTTGCGAACGGTGGTGGCCGCGGCCGAGGGCGTGAGAAGCCGTATCGAGCTGTGGCCAAGGTCTTTCGCGTGGCGCCGGAGCTCCTCGCAGCCGGCGGAGCCCGCGACCTGCAGGCGGCGATGATCGACCAGGTTCAGCGGGCGCACACTCTCTACTCCGCGAACGGAACATTCCGAGGCGCCCAATTGGAGCTGAGGCTTACGCTTGAACGCGCGCTCGAGCTGACGTCGGAATTCCTCGCCAAGGCGCGTGCGCTCGAGGACGACGACGCGGAGAAGATCGTCCTGACGATGTTCGCGCACCCGCCGGCAACGCAGGAAAGGGACTAAGCCGGGAGGAGCGGTGAGGTCAGCTTCGCGGCCAGGCCGCGGCTCTCGGCCAAGGCCTGAAGGACGATGACGGTGTCGGCAACCGGCAGGTCCTCGAGATATTCCTCACGCGTCTCGAAGGACTCGAGCACCGTCTGGACGGCGTCCGCGTACGCCAGGGCGTCGCCGGCAGCAAGAGCCGCGAGAGCTGCAGCAACCGGGACGGGGAAGTCGGCATGCGAACGCAGGTCTTCGGCGCGAGCACGAGCCGCATCGTCTTCACCGAGCACGAGATAGGCGAGCGTCGCGGCGTAGCGGGCAATCGGCGACGCGGCCTCGGTGACTCCCTGCTCGAGGGCCCAACGCGACTCAGCCTCGGCCGCGGGCGCGTCGCCGGCCAGAATCCGCGCCTTGATCATCGCGATCGGCCGACCCCAGCTTCCGGGAGGCGCGAGTGCGAAGCTCTCGCGGTAGCGCTCGACCGCTCGGTCGAACCACTCCCCGGCGAGAACCCTGTTTCCGGCCATCAGATAGGCAAGACCGGCACCGGCGGCAGCGTTGCCCATCCGGGTCAGCTGGCGCTGGCGTGCGTCCTGTTCGTCGACGCCGGGTAGACGCGAATCCCCGTCGCGGTAGCGTTCTTCTTCCCGCGCAGCGTGATTCGCCCAGACGGGCACGGGGAACAGCTTACGTTGCGTCGTCGTTCGACCCTCGGGATGGAGACTTCTTTCTACGACCTCTCGCTGCTGACAGCGCCCGGCCGGGTGTTCACACCGCGCCGTGCGACCGAGAAGCTGGTGGACGCAGCACTCGAGCGGATCGACGGCGTGCCGATGCGAGTGGCAGACGTTGGCACAGGCAGCGGTGCAGTCGCGGTCGCACTGGCCGTCAATCGCCCCGACATCGAGGTCTGGGCGACCGATACGAACGAGGACGCGATCGAGTTGGCACGCGCGAACGCAGAGAAGTACGGCGTCGGCGATCGTGTCCATGTCGTCCGCGGCGACCTTCTCGACCCCGTGCCCGTCCCGGTCGATCTCGTCGTTGCGAATCTTCCCTACCTCCCTGAGCAGGAGCACGACGGGCGCTACGACGACGAGCCGCCCGATGCCGTGTACGCCCCCGGCGACGGCTTGGGCCCGTACCGGCGGCTCCTGGATGCGTGCCGCGAGGGCAAGCTCGTGACGCCGGACGGCCACGTCTTGATCCAGTTCCATCGCGAGCCGCTGGCGGCCGACTGTTGGCAACTCGAGGATCTGCGGGAAGCACTCGAGAGCTCCACGTAGGATCGAGAGCATGGAGCGCCGGGAGGTCGTGTTCGTCGACGGCGTCCGTACGGCGTTCGGGCGGGCCGGACCCCAGGGAATCTTCTGGAGGACGCGCGCCGACGACATGGCGGTCAAGGTTGTGCGCGAGCTGCTGCGCCGCAATCCCAGGATCGCGCCCGAGCGGATCGGAGACGTGATCCTCGCGGCGACCGCCCAGGTCGGAGACCAGGGTCTGACACTCGGCAGAGAGGTGGCACTGCTCGCTGGCATCCCGCAGTCGGTGCCCGGATTCGCGGTCGACCGCATGTGCGCGGGAGCCCTCACGGCAGTGACGGCGGGAGCAGGAGAGATCGCTCTGGGAGCGGCGGACATCGTCGTGGCCGGAGGCGTCGAGCACATGGGTCACCACCCGATGGGCGACGACGTCGACTTCAATCCCCGCTTCGTCGCCGAGCGTCTCGTCGACCCCTCGGCCGTGACGATGGGAGCGACCGCGGAGAACCTGCACGACCGGTTTCCGCAGATCGCGAAGGAGGACGCGGACGCGTTCGCGGTCCGCTCACAACGCCGAGCCGGCGCAGCTTGGACGAACGGCGTCATGCGCGAAACCGTCGTGCCGATGACGGTCTTCACCGACGAGGGCTGGCAGATCGCGGACCGCGATGAGTTTCTCCGACCGGAGACCACGCTCGAGGGCCTTGCGACGCTGCGGACGCCGTTTCGACCAGGCGGGCGGGTAACCGCGGGCAACTCCGCAGGTCTGACCGACGGCGCGACCGCCTGCCTGCTCGTCGCCGCGGAGACGGCCGCAGAGCTCGGGCTCGAGCCGAAGATGCGGCTGGTCTCGTTCGCATTTGCCGGCGTGGAGCCCGAGCTGATGGGGATCGGCCCCATCCCGGCGACGAAGCGCGCGCTCGAGCTCGCCGGGCTCAACCTCGCCGACGTCGGCCTGTTCGAGCTGAACGAGCCGTTCGCGGTGCAGGTGCTGACGTGGTGCGACGCGATGGGCGTCGATCCGAAGGACGAGCGTCTCAATCCCTACGGTGGCGCGATCGCGTGCGGTCACCCGCTGGCTGCCACCGGCGTGCGGCTGATGGCGCAGCTCGCGTATGCGTTTCGCGAGCGCCCACAGGTGCAGTACGGGTTGACGGCATTGTGCGTCGGGATGGGGATGGGCGCAGCGCTGATCTGGGAGAACCTGGGTGCCGATGGCCGCCACTGAGTTCAAGCTGACGCGCGCCGGCGACGTCGCCCTCGTCACGATCGACAACGGCGAGGATTGGCAGAAGCCCACCTTCTTCGGAGCCGACGCGCTCCGATCACTCGACAAGACGGTCGACGAGCTCGAGCGAGGCGACTTCGAGGCTGCGGTGTTCACCGGGAAGCCGTTCGTCTTTGCAGTCGGCGCGGACCTGACCGAGTTTCCCGGCATCACCAGTCGCCGCGCCCGCGAGGGTTCGCGCGCCGGGCACGAGCTGTTCGGACGCATCCGTGGGCTCCCTTTCCCGACCGTCGCCGCAGTCAACGGCGCCTGCATTGGCGGCGGGCTCGAGCTCGCGTTGCACTGCAGTGCGCGCACGGTTGCAACCACCGTCCGGCACCTCGCGTTCTCCGAGGTCTTCCTGGGACTCCTTCCCGCCTGGGGTGGGACACAGCTCCTGCCCCGGCTCGCCGGACCCGAGACGGCGATCAAGGTCATCGTCTCGAATCCGTTGCGACAGAACCGGATGCTCACGGGACCCCAGGCGGCCGAGCTTGGCCTCGCCGACCGATTGTTGGAAGCGGTGGAGTTCCTCGACGAATCGGTGGCGTTCGCACGCGAGCTCGTCGAGCGGCCGCTGGAACGCGCAGAGCCCGACTGGTCTGATGCGGAGAAGCTCTTCCGACGAGCGCGGACCTCGGTCGACGACACCGTCCACGGCGCGACGCCGGCACCCTACGTCGCGCTCGAGCTGATCGAGGGTGCAATGGAGTGGACCGTCGAAGAGGGCTACCTACGTGAGGAAGACGCGATCGGCGAGCTCCTGCCCGGACCGCAGGCTCAAGCATCGGTCTATGCGTTCCACCTCGTCGAGCAACGGGCGAAGAAGCACCCGGCACGTCCGAGTGCCGCGCCCAGGGACGTGCAGAAGGTCGGCGTCGTCGGCGCTGGGCTGATGGCTCGGCAGATCGCTGCGCTTCTGCTGCGGCGGCTCGAGGTGCCTGTCGTGCTCCGTGACGTGAAGCAGGAGATCGTCGACGAGGCGGTCGGCGAGATCCGCGCCGAGATCGAGCAGCAGGTTGCGAAGGGGCGGTTCGACGAGGGCAAAGGGCGTTTCCTTGCATCGCTCGCGTCGGGTGGCCCGAGCTACGACGGCTTCGCAGACTGCGACCTGGTGCTCGAGGCGGTGTTCGAGGAACCTGACATCAAGAAACAGGTGTTTGCCGAGTTGGAGGACGTCGTGCGCGACGAGTGCGTGCTGGTGACCAACACATCCGCTCTTTCGATCGGGGACATGGCCGGGGAGCTGCGGCATCCGGAGAGAGTCGCCGGCATGCACTTCTTCAATCCCGTCGCGCTGATGCCGCTGTTGGAGGTCGTTCGCGCGGCCGAGAGCGACGAGACGGCGCTCGCGACGGTCTGGACTGTCGGCGAGAAACTGCGCAAACGGCCGATCCTGGTCGAGGATGCGCCGGGGTTCGTCGTCAACCGCGTGCTGACTCGAATGACGCGCGTGATCATGGACGCGATCGAGCACGGCACACCGGTCGAGGACGTCGACGAAGCGGTGATGTCCCTCGGGATGCCGATGGCGCCGTCGGTCCTGTTGCAGATGGTCGGCCCGCGGGTTGCGAACCATGTCCTCGAACGCATGCACGACGCCTTTCCCGAACGGTTTCCGCTGTCGCCGGCACTTGCGTCGATCGCCGACGGTGGTGAGCCTGTCGTCCTCGAGCACGCGCCTCGCAGTCGGGAGCGGATCGTCGAGGACATCCTGGAGGCGGTCGCCGAAGAGATACATCTCCTGCTCGAGGAAGGCGTCGTCGCCGAGGCCGCCGACGTCGATACCGGCCTGCTCCTGGGCGCGGGCTGGCCCTTCTTCCTCGGCGGGATCACCAAGCACCTCGACCAGACCGGGATGTCAGAGCGGCTGTTCGGTCACACCTTCGTCGACACGCCGCTACCCACCCCGGCATAGGCTGTCGACGTGGCGAGCGACGACTGGCGGGTCAGGATCACGCTGCCGGACGAGGAAGGCGCGCGAGGGCTCTTCGAGCGTCTCGGGCTGACACACGCCCACGCCAGACAGCTCGCGGACGAGCTGCGCGAGCACCGCCTGCCGGTCTCCCAGGACGGCGAGACCGTCTTCGTCTATGCGGACGGAGCGATGCAGGCGGAGAAGGCATCCCGAATCGTCGAAGAGGAGCTACGCGAGGTCGGGCTGGAGCCGACCCGCTTCGTGACCGAGCGCTGGCTCCCGCAGGAGGATCGCTGGGACGACGAACCGGATGAGGGCGACGTCGAAGAGGAAATGCTGGAACGCGGGTACGCGCCCTGGGAGGTCCGCGTGGAAACCGGAAGCCGGGGCGAAGCCCATGACCTCGCCGAGCAACTCCGGGTAGAGGGCTACGAGGTCTCCCGAACTTTCACCTTTGTCATCGCCGGAACCTCGACGCGCGACGAGGCTGTCGAGCTGGCTCGCCGGATCCATGGGCACGTGGAGCCCGGCGGCGAGCTGGTCTACGAGGTCCAGCCCAGCAACCCCTTCGCCATCTTCGGTGGCCTCGGCACCTGACGTCCGGGTCGATATACTGAGACGAACGACCACCGCCTAGGGGATTCGCGGAGTCGTCCTTTTTTCACAGCTGCAGCGCTCCGAACGCGCTGCGTCCATGCAGGAGATCAGAGACCAGCCGACCACAGTGTCGGAGGCAACGGACGGCCTGGCGGCCGCCGCCCTCCGAGCAGAAGCCTGGGCGGGCGAGCCTTTCCTGAGGGAAGGCGAAGACCCGGCCAGAGTACTCGCGCCAGACACGTCACGACGGCGTGCGCTCGACGACGCCATTGCGGAGATCGAGGCGGGTCACGAGCGTCCCAGCGCTACCTGGAAGGTGCGCTACGCCCTGATGCTCGGGCTGGAGCGCGTGCTCGCGGAAGAACGCCCACACCTCGCTTCCGGAACCGAGCTTCGTCGGCACCAGGTCGACGCGCTCGCCGGGATGCTGACCGAGCTGATCGCTGCCAACGAGCGTGACGCCGCCGCCCAGAACGGAAACGGCAACGGAGACGTCAACGGCGACGCGACCGAGGTCGAGGACGACAGCGACGAGCCGGTCGAGGATTCCATCGAGGACGCGCTCGCCGAGGAGCCCGAGGCCGAGTACACCGGCCCCGATCCGGGTGCCGTGCGGCGGTACCGCTTCCGACACCCCACGGCCTCCGGCAAGACAATCGCCGCGGCGGGGTTCGTCGAGGCGGCTCGTACGCTCGGCGTGCTCATCCTCACGCACCGGCGCTTGCTCGTCTCCCAGTTCAACCGTGACCTGACCGCCGAGGGGTACGGCGACCGCTTCTCGCCGGCGATCGAACGCGGCCAGGAACCGCCTCGCGACAACCCGCTGACGATCCAGACCTACGCCTGGTTCGCCCGCCATCAGGACTCAGTGTCGCGTGAGGCCTACCAGCTCGTGATTTGCGACGAGGCGCACACGGCTCTCGGCGAGAAGACGAGCAAGGCCATTCGGTCGTTCCCGGAGCCGATCTATATAGGCATGACGGCGACTGAGCAGCTGATCGCAAAGCAGGTGTCGGACGTCTTCCCCGCATCGGTCGACGATCTCCCTCTGCAGGATGCGGCCCGGCGCGGGCTGATCGCCCCACTTCGCGACCTGCGTGTGCCGCCCG
>UEXU01000365.1_pt1 | contig 12726 bp, 13 predicted proteins | sample 4301121 | NCBI WGS metagenome assembly UEXU01 (sample SAMEA4773174, study PRJEB27434) | metagenome | biome: 2259; feature: agricultural soil; material: soil | place: USA | collected 2014-09 | depth 0.25 m
CGCTGGCGACTACGAAGCAGCGGCTGCCCTCGCAGGAGAGGCTGTCGAGATCAGCGAGCGCTTCGACGACACAGACCTGTTCGCGCTTGCTGTCTACGCTCAGGGCGAGATGCTCATTCGTCACGGCCGGGTGCAAGAAGGCCTCGGCCTGCTGGACGAGGCGATGGTGGCGGCGACGGCCGGCGAGCTGTCTCCGGTCGTCACAGGGATCGTCTACTGCAGCGTGATCCTCGTGTGCCAAGAGGTGTTCGAGCTCCGCCGGGCGCGGGAGTGGACCGAGGCTCTCACGCAATGGTGCGATCGGCAACCCGATCTCATGGCGTTCACCGGGCGCTGCCTGGTTCACCGGGCCGAGATCATGCAGCTCCGTGGCTCGTGGGCGGACGCACTCGCAGAGGCGGCGCGCGCGTCGGTTCGCTTCGAGCAGGCCATGAATCGGGCGGCGGCCGCCCAAGCTTCGTACCGTCAGGGAGAGGTCAAACGGCTCGTGGGGGAGTTCGCAGCCGCTGAAGAGGCGTATCGAGAGTCCAGTCGATTCGGCTGGGAGCCGCAACCCGGCCTGGCGCTTCTCCGGGTCGCACAGGGAAAGAACGACGCCGCTGCGGCGTCGATTCGACGAGCCGTCGGGGAGGCGACCGACCCGCTACGTCGTGCAAGTCTCCTGCCCGCCTACGTCGAGATCATGCTCGCGGTCGGCGAGACGGGCGAAGCGCGCAACGCGTCCGGCGAGCTCGACAGGATCTCGCGCACTTACGAGAGTGGCATGTTGGCCGCACTCGCTGCACACGCCAGCGGAGCGGTCGAATTAGCCGACGGCACCGCCGCGGGCGCCCTTGTCGCCCTGCGTCGCGCGTGGCAGCTCTGGGAGGAGCTCGAGGTCCCCTACGAGGCTGCGCGTGCCCGTGAGCTCGTGAGTCTCGCTTGCAGGACGCTGGGAGACGAGGACGGAGCTGCGCTGGAGCTCGAGGCCGCCCGCTTTAGCTTCGAGGAGCTGGGCGCCGCGCCGGATCTGGCTCGTGTCGACCGGCTCGACAGCCGCACCGGCGGTGATACGTACGGATTGAGCTCTCGTGAGCTCGAGGTCCTGCGCCTCGTTGCTGCCGGCAGGAGCAACCGCGAGGTCGCAACCGAGCTCGTCATCAGCGAGCACACGGTCGCCCGTCACGTTCAGAACATCTTCACGAAGCTCAACGTCTCGTCTCGGGCCGAAGCCGGGGCGTTTGCCTTTCAGCATCAGCTGGTCTGACCGCCCACTGGTCAGAAATGACCACTCGGCCCGGTTGCAAGTTGGTCGATCCCGGCGATGCCGGCTCGCGCACGGCGACCTAGCGTGCTCGCCATGGCTACCAATACGGAACACATCGAAACCGTCGTCGTCGGCGGCGGGCAGGCCGGCCTCGCGGTCGGGCATCACCTCGCCAAGCGCGAGAAGTCCTTTCTCATCCTCGACGCGAACGAGCGCGTCGGCGACAACTGGCGGAAGCGCACCTGGGATTCGCTCCGACTCTTCACGCCGGCCCGTTACGACGGTCTTCCGGGCTGGCGTTTCCCGGCGTCTTCCTGGTCCTATCCCACTCGGGACGACGTCGCGGACTATCTCGAGGCCTATGCAGCCCGCTTCGAGCTGCCAGTCCGCCTGCGCACGGCGGTCGAGGGTCTTCGCCAGGAAGGAGACAGATACGTGCTCTCTTCCGGCGGGCGGCGAATCGAAGCGGAGAATGTCGTCGTCGCTTCAGGCCTCTACCGGACGCCGACGGTGCCGGGTTTTGCCGGGCAGCTCGATTCCGAGATCGTGCAGATGCATTCCAGCCAATACCGGAATCTCACCCAGTTGCGCGAGGGCCCGACTCTGCTCGTCGGCGCCGGCAACTCGGGTGCCGACATCGCGCTCGAGGTGGCTCGCGAGCATCAGACGTTGCTTTCAGGGCCGGACAAGGGCGAGGTTCCGGTCCGCATCGAGAGCTTCGCAGCGAGATTCATCCTTCCCATTCTCTGGTTCGTCGCGTCACGAATCCTGACGGTGCGGACTCCGATCGGACGGAAGGTTCGCCCTCACGTGCTTTCGAACGGAGCTCCCCGGATCCGGGTGAAGGCCAAGGATCTGGCAGCCGCGGGCGTCGAGCTCGTCCCGAGGACCGTCGGGGTGCGAGACGGCTTGCCTTTGCTCGAGGACGGGAGGGCACTCGAGGTTGCGAACGTGATCTGGTGCACGGGCTTCCGACCCGACTTCGGCTGGATCGATTTGCCGGTCTTTGCCAAAGACGGCCAGCCGGTGCAGGAACGCGGCGTCGTAGCGTCTGCCCCCGGCCTGTATTTCCTCGGCCTGGACTTCCTCTATTCGTTCACATCGGAGAACGTCGGCGGAGTGGGGACGGACGCCGAGCACATCGCCAAGCACATAGCGGCGCACCGGCGCAACGGTCGGGGAGCGTTCCAGACGTATCAGCGTTCGATCTGAGCCTGCTTGCCGGCGCACGCTTGACAACCGGGCCGTCGATCTGAGAGAGTCGGGTCGTCAAGTCCTGTGGGCCCTCGGGTTCGCAGGACTTGGCGTTTGTAGGGGTCCGTTCGGCCGCATCATGTCGGGGTGACGCCGATGAAGGCGATGGTCCTGAGGCAGGCGCGCGAGCCGATGACGCTCGAGGAGCTCGCCCGACCGGAGCCCGGACCGGGCCAGCTGCGCGTCCGGGTCGAGACGTGCGCTGTGTGCCGGACCGACCTCCATGTTGCAGACGGCGAGCTTCCCGATCCCAAGCTGCCGCTCGTGCTCGGACACCAGATCGTCGGCGTGGTCGACGCGGTCGGGCCAGGGACGGACGCGACGGTGGGCGAGCGGATCGGGATCCCGTGGCTCGGGTGGGCTGACGGCGAGTGCCGGTACTGTCGCAGCGGGCGGGAGAACCTCTGCGATTTCGCCCGCTTCACTGGCTATCACCTCGACGGCGGCTATGCCGAAGCGGCGGTCGCCGATGCGCGCTTCTGCCTCTCTCTACCGCAGGAGTATTCGTCGCTGCAAGCGGCGCCGCTGCTGTGCGCAGGCCTGATCGGCTACCGAGCGCTCCGGCTGACCGGCGACGCCGACCGTCTCGGCCTGTACGGATTCGGAGCTTCGGCGCACCTGATCGCCCAGGTCGCGCGCTGGCAGGGCCGACGTGTCTTCGCCTTCACGCGGGCGGGCGACACGTCGGGTCAGGCCTTTGCCCGCTCCCTCGGTGCGGAGTGGGCGGGCGGGTCGGACGAGGCGCCTCCAGAGGAGCTCGATGCGGCAATCATCTTCGCTCCTGTCGGCGAGCTCGTGCCGACTGCCTTGCGCGCGCTCGCGAAAGGCGGTGTCGTCGTGTGCGCGGGCATCCACATGAGCGACATCCCGACATTCCCTTACGAGCTGCTCTGGGGCGAGCGGATGATTCGCTCGGTCGCGAACCTCACTCGCCAGGACGGTCACGAGTTCCTCGAACTGGCACCGCGCGTGCCGGTGCGGACTCAGATCGAGCCCTTTCCGCTGCCGGCCGCGAACGAGGCGCTCGATCGGCTTCGTGCCGGGAAGATCAGCGGGGCAGCCGTGATCGTGGTCAGCTCGTAGGACGCTGCGCGACGCTGTCCTGAGTGGCGGGCCCGGGGGCAACGAGCCGGCGGTCTCGAATCGTGAAGCCTGCGGCGCTCAGGTACGGGCGGGCGACTTCCACCGCGTGCGCGAAGTTGAGGGCGATCCAAAAGCACACGCCAGCAAGGGGGAGCTCGATCAGGACAGCGGAGACGAGCGCTTGAACGATGTCCGACGAGCCGTGCGAGGTGAGGACGTCGAACCACGCGTCACAGACGAGCAGGGTGCCGGTAATGGTCGCGGCGATCTCGCTCACGGGCGAACGGCGCAGAACCGCGACGGCTGTCGTCGCGAGCGCGAGCCCGAGACCGATGTCGAAGCCCCCCCAGGCCAGGCGCCAATGGTTCGCTCCGTAGTGGCGCGGGAGCGTCAGAAACAGCATCGTCGTCCACGGAATCAGGATGACGGCACAGAGCAGGAACGCCGGGCCGATCCAGGGAGGCACGAGCGACCTCCGGTTGTCGCTCCGGATCCCTCGAGCGGCCCGCAGCACCAGCTCGAGATCGGTCTTGAGGTGCTCCCTTGTCTCCTGATTGGTCACGGTGCGGATAACCCCACTCTACTTTCGGGGGTTCATCCCCTTTCGCCGCTGGTTCCGCCGCAGGCAGTCTCGATAGCAGTCGAGACGAAAGGGGGCCAGGAGAGTGGAAAGACAGAATTTCGCAGCGCGTGCCGGCATGTGGAGCGCAAGGCACTGGAAGACGGCCACCTTCGGGTGGCTCGCGTTCGTCATCGCCGCGATCGTCATCGGTCAGGCAGTCGGGTCGGTCAAGCTGACCGACGCGGAGCAGGCCACCGGTGAGGCCGCGAGAGCACAACAGATGCTCTCGGAGGCCGGGTTCGCTCAGCCTGCCGCAGAGAGTGTGCTCGTTCAGTCGAAGGCCACGACGACGAGCGATCCCGCCTTCCGTCGAACCGTCGACCGTGTCGTCACGCGCCTGCACGGCCTGAAGAACGTCGAGGACGTGCGCTCGCCGTTTGCTCCTGGAGCAGCCGGCCAGATCTCGAAGGACCGTCACTCGGCGCTGGTTCAGTTCAACATCGCCGGCAAGCAGTCGAAGGCCGAGAAGAAAGTCCAGCCGATCATGGACGCGGTCTCGAATCTGCAGTCGCAAAGTCTGGGCTTCACGGTCGCGGAGTTCGGCTTCGCGAGCGCAACCCACGAGCTGAACGACACCATCGGGAAGGACTTCCAGAAGGCGGAGAAGCTCTCGGTGCCGATCACGTTCGTGATCCTGCTCGTCGCGTTCGGCGCCTTCGTCGCCGCGGGCGTGCCTGTGCTCCTCGCCTTCTCAGCGGTACTCGGCTCGATCGGGCTGGCAGAGCTCGTCAGTCACGTCTCGCACGCCTCAGACGCAACGAACTCCGTCATGTTGCTCATGGGGATGGCCGTCGGCGTCGACTACTCGCTCTTCTATCTCAAGCGGGAGCGTGAGGAGCGACGGGCCGGCCATGGCCGCGACGCGCTCGCCCGGGCGGCAGCCACCTCGGGCCAAGCGGTGCTGATCTCGGGGCTGACCGTCCTGATCGCGATGGCCGGGATGCTGTTCGCCGGATCCAAGATCTTCACTTCGATCGGGATCGGGACGATGATCGTCGTCGCGAGCTCGCTGGTCGGTTCCCTCACCGTTTTGCCTGCATTGCTGGGCAAGCTCGACGACCGGATCGATCGCGGCATCGTCGCCGTCGGTGCGGCGAGCGTGTTGCGTGTGCTCCGCCTCGCGAAGGCGCAGCCGCGTTGGCTGGTGCGCCTGCGTGAGCGGCGAACGCTGATACAGCGGGTCAAGGGAGAGGGCACCGAATCCAGGATCTGGGGAGCGGTGCTCCGTCCCGCCCTGCGGTTCCCGCTCGTCTCCGTCGTCCTCTCGACTGCAGCACTCGTCGTCATGGCACTACCGGTACTGAACATTCACACGAAGCTGCTCAGCTTCACCGACCTGCCCAAGAGCATTCCCATCGTGCAGACGTTCGTGAAGACCCAGAAGGCCTTCCCGGGCGCGCAGACGCCGGCCCAGATCGTGATCACGGCCGACGATGTCACTTCGCCGTCCGTTCGGCACGCGATCGGAGAGCTCAAGCGCAACGCGCTCGCGAGCGGACAGATGAGCGAGCCGATCGAGACGTTCGTCAACCCGGCCCACACGGTTGCGCGGGTCGAGGTCCCGCTTGCGGGTGACGGGGACAACGCTGCTTCGGTTGCGGCTCTGCAGACGCTGCGGTCGAAGGTCCTGCCGGCGTCGCTCGACGGGCTCACGGGCGCGCAGTACGCGGTCTCCGGCGAGACCGCAGGCACGCACGACTTCAACGAGACGATGAAGCAGCGCTTCCCGATCGTCTTCGCGTTCGTGCTCGGGCTCGCGTTCCTGCTGTTGCTGCTGACGTTCCGCTCGATTGTCGTACCGATCAAGGCGATCGTGCTGAACCTGCTGTCGGTTGGCGCTGCGTACGGCGTGCTCGTCTGGATCTTCCAGGACGGCCATCTTCAGGGCCTGCTCAACTTCCAGTCGAATGGGGCCGTCGTGACGTGGCTGCCTCTGTTTCTCTTCACCGTGCTCTTCGGACTGTCGATGGACTATCACGTCTTCATCCTCAGTCGGGTTCGTGAGCTGGTGGATCGAGGGGCGACGACAGAGGAGGCCGTGTCGCGAGGAATCAAGACGACGGCGTCGACCGTGACTGCCGCGGCCGCCGTGATGGTGGCCGTGTTCGCGATCTTCGCCTCGCTGCGGACGCTCGACATCAAGCAGATGGGCGTCGGCCTCGCGGTCGCGGTCCTGCTCGACGCGACCTTGATCCGCGGCGTGTTGCTGCCCGCGACCATGAAGCTGCTCGGCGAGTGGAACTGGTACTTGCCGCGCTGGCTCCAGTGGCTCCCGAGGCTGTCTTTCGAGGGCAGGCGCGAGCGAGTCGGCACGCCGCCGGCCCCTGCGCTCGATTAGGAAACGGTTTATGCTCGCCGCGTGCAGCAGACGCGCACCGCTGCCGGGGGGCAGACTAAGTTCCTTCTCGAGGAATCCCGGCTGCCGCGGCATTGGTACAACATCCGGGCCGACATGCCGACCGCGATGCAACCGGTCCTGCATCCGGGCACGGGGCAGCCAGTCGGGCCGGACGATCTCTCGCCACTCTTCCCGATGGAGCTCATCGGACAGGAGGTGAGCGAGGAAGCGGAGATCCCTATCCCCGAGGAGATCCTGGAGCTCTACAGCCTCTGGCGCCCGACGCCGTTGTTCCGTGCTCACCGTCTCGAGGCTGCGATCGGGACTCGGTCGCGCATCTTCTACAAGTACGAGGGCGTCAGCCCTCCTGGCAGCCACAAGCCGAACACCGCGGTCGCCCAGGCCTACTACAACAAGAAGGAAGGTCGGACACGGCTCGCCACGGAAACCGGTGCCGGGCAGTGGGGGAGCGCCCTCGCGTTCGCCTGCAAGCTGATCGGCCTCGAGTGCAAGGTCTACATGGTCCGGATCTCGTACGACCAGAAGCCGTTTCGGCGCTCCATGATCCACACCTGGGGGGCGCAGATCGTGCCGAGCCCTTCCGAGGACACGCAAAGCGGCCGCGCGATCCTCGCCGAGCAGCCGGATTCTCCGGGAAGCCTCGGGATTGCGATCTCCGAGGCGGTCGAGGACGCGGCCGGGCGCGACGACACGGCGTACTCGCTTGGGAGCGTCCTCAACCACGTGCTCCTACATCAGACAGTTATCGGCCAGGAAACGCTGGCGCAGATGGAGCTCGCAGGCGACTACCCGGATGTCGTCATCGGCTGCGTGGGCGGCGGCTCGAACTTCGCCGGCCTGGCCTTCCCGTTCCTGCGCGAGAAGATCGCGGGACGCGAGCTCGACGTGCTCGCGTGCGAGCCGGCTGCCTGCCCGACGCTGACACGAGGGGTCTTTGCCTACGACTTCGGCGACACGAGCAAGCTCACCCCACTCGTGCCGATGCACACCCTCGGTCACGACTTCGTTCCGGCGCCCATTCACGCAGGTGGGCTCCGGTACCACGGCGTCGCGCCGCTGATCTCACAACTCATGCGCGACGGTTTGATCCGCGCCGAGGCGTACCTGCAGAACGACGTCTTCGCGTCGGCCGTCCTCTTCGCGGGGAGCGAGGGGACGCTGCCGGCGCCCGAGGCCGCACACGCGATTCACGGCGCGCTTCAGGTCGCAAAGGCGGCCGACGAGGCCGGCGAGGAGCGCACGATCCTGTTCAACCTGTCCGGCCATGGCCATTTCGACATGGCCGCGTACGACAGCTACTTCGCCGGGAAGCTCGACGACATCGCCCTCGACGAGACGGAGATGTCGCGCGCGCTGAACGCCATCGAAGGCTTGCCGGCGCCGGCGTAGACCGGTTTACGTTGCTTTACAGGACCAGCCGCATTTCCTTGCCTTTTCGGAGGTAGGTTCCGGCTCAGGGGGTCTCCACGCGATTCAGGGGGTTTCAGGTGAAGGGAAGGACGCTCCTGGTCGGTCTTCTGCTCCTCGTCGGCACCTGCGCGGTGGCTGCGGCGGCCGGCCCGAAGCTCGGCGGCGGCGGGGTCACGGCGACCTCGCTGCAGCAGCTGCAGGGAGTCAACTTCATCGGCTCGTGCCGCTTCAGCCACGAGGCGATGGACGATCCGATCGTCTTCCCGGGTCAACCGGGAAAGTCGCACGATCACTCGTTCGTCGGGAACGTCTCGACGAACGCGTTCTCGACGCTGCGCTCTCTCAGGAAGGCGGGAACCACTTGTCGCCGCGACGGCGAGACGGCCGCGTACTGGATGCCCACCCTGCTCCAGAACGGCCAGCCGGTCGTACCGCGCGGCGCGACGATCTACTACCGGCGCCACTCGCTGGCGCGCATCCAGACGTTCCCGCAGGGGCTGAAGGTGGTGGCTGGGAATGCGCACGCGACGAGTCCGCAGGACCGGAGGATCACCTTCTGGAACTGCGGCGCCGAAGCGGGAATCGCACCCTCGAGCACGGTTCCCACGTGTCCGATCGGCTCGATGCTGCGTCTGCACGTGATGTTCCCGGACTGCTGGAACGGCGTGGCTCTCGACAGCGCCGACCATGCCAGCCACATGGCGTACTCGACGCGAGGCCAGTGTCCCGATTCTCATCCGGTCGCGGTGCCGGCGATTGCGCTGATCTACCGCTATCCGACGGGCGGCGGTCCGAATGTCGAGCTGTCTTCCGGCGGCCAGTTCTCCGGGCACGCGGACTTTTTCAACGCGTGGCGGCCAGGGACGCTGGAGATGCTCGTCAACCGCTGCCTCAACCAACTGCGTACCTGCCGCCAGGGCCGCTGAGCGCCTAGCCTGGCACAGCTTCGTGGTTTCGAGGGCCCCGAGACCTCGGGGCCCTTGCCTATGTGCAATCCGGTCTGGTAGACACCTAGGGGCGTCCCTTTTAGAGGAGGAGAAGATGGCTTTGCAGCTTGGTGACACCGCCCCGGACTTCGAGGCGCAAACGACTGAAGGCCCGATCAGCTTCCACGATTGGATTGGTGACTCGTGGGCCGTGCTCTTTTCGCACCCGAAGGACTTCACGCCGGTCTGCACGACCGAGCTCGGCTACATGGCGAAAATCAAGCCCGAGTTCGATCGCCGGAACGTCAAGATCATCGGGCTCTCCGTCGATCCGGTCGACGACCACGCGAAGTGGGCCAGCGACATCGAAGAGACGCAGGGAGCGGCGCCGAACTACCCGATCATCGCCGACAGCGAATTCAGCCTGTCGAAGCTGTACGGGATGCTTCCGGCGACCACGTCAGGTGACCCCGGCGCCCGTACTCCCGCGGACAACCAGACCGTGCGCAACGTGTTCATCGTCGGGCCGGACAAGAAGATCAAGCTCATCCTCGTCTACCCGATGACGACTGGACGCAACTTCGACGAGGTCTTGCGCGTGATCGACTCGCTGCAGCTGACGGCGACGCACAAGGTGTCCACCCCGGTGAACTGGAAGCAGGGCGAGGACGTGATCATCGCCGGCTCCGTCTCCAACGACGAGGCGAAGGAGCTCTTTGGTGAGTGGCAGGAGCCGAAGCCCTATATCCGGATCGTGCCGCAGCCACGCTGAGATTTGACATAGCAGCGCCTAAGCTGACGATGTGACGAGAGCGCGTACTGCGCTCAGCATCCTGGTCGTGGTGTTCGCGGCCATCGTCGGCTGGCTTTGGCTCGGTGCGAGCAAGTCGGACGCCCCGCCACGGCCCGCAGCCTTGACGAGCGCAGGACAGTCCGTCGATGCGGAGAGCGGGCTGCACTGGATTGCGCTCGCCGACCTTCCGCCACAGGCGCGGCACACTCTCGACCTGATCCGGTCGCGCGGGCCGTTTCCCTACCGTCGAGACGGTGCGGTGTTCGGAAATCGGGAGCGCATCCTGCCCGGTGAGCGTCGCGACTACTACCACGAGTACACGGTCACGACGCCCGGTGTGTCGAACCGGGGTGGCAGGCGGATCATCACGGGAGCGCGCGGTGAGCTCTACTACACCGACGACCACTACAGCTCCTTCCGCAGGATTTCCAAGTGAGGGACCTTGCGGGGGTGCTCGCCGGTGGGACGCTGTCGGGCGTCTACAAGTGGCCGGCCGCCGACGACCTTGCCGAGCTCCAGGAGGCAGTCGATGAAGCGGGATGGCGGCTCGTCCAGCTCGACACCTCTACGGTCGGCGACAAGGCCGGGTTCCTCGCTCGGGCAGCCGAGGCCTTTGGCTTCCCGGAGTACTTCGGGCACAACTGGGATGCATTCGACGACGGCCTTGGTGACATCGATGGTTATCCGGGGACGGTCGTGGTGTGGGACGGCTGGAGCGAGTTTGCAGCCGCCGACAAGGCATCGTTCGACGTTGCCCTCGACGTTCTCCGTGAACGTGCCGGGAGCTCCGACGCGGGCGGATTCGTCGTCCTGATGCGAGGCGACGGCCCGTGGGACGAGCTGACGTGAGCGAACCGCCGGCCCTCCGCGCTTCAGATGCCGACCGCGAGCGCACGATCGCGCGGCTGCGTGAGCACGCAGCGGAAGGACGCCTGACGCTCGAGGAGTTCACCGACCGCATGTCGACCGCATTTCTCGCGCGCACCAACGAGGAGCTCGAGGAGCTCGCGCGGGATCTCCCGTCCGCGCCCGTGACTTCGCGACGGCGGCCGACGCGCTTCCTCCTGGCGATGTTCGGGTCCACCACGCGAGATGGACGCATCCGCGTGCGCCGCCGCATCGGCTGCCTGATGGGCTTCGGCAACATCGACCTCGACCTGCGCCAGGCAACGCTCGAGGGAGACGTGATCACGGTCGTTGCGCTCGGCATGTTCGGGGCCGTGGACGTCTACGTTCCCGAGGGTGTTGAGGTCGACCTGCACGGCTTCACAATCGGCGGTCACAAGCGGACGCGCGGGCACGATCCGCCGCCGCGAACTGGAACGCCGCTCGTGCGAGTCTTCGCCGTGTCGATCTTCGCCGGCATCGACGTCTGGCGCGTGCCGATCGCGTGGACCCAGAAGACGTGGAGCGAGGTCATCCGCGGCATCGAGTCCGGCGCCCACAAGGAGCTCGAGCGGTAAGCGGGCTCAGCTAGCGATGCGTCTACTGCTCGTAGCGCTCGACTGTCTCCGCGTCGCGTGCGTGTGCCGCTTCCGGATTGAACCCGGCATCACGCAAGGCTCGGCGCTGCCGTAGGAGATCCCAGCACTGGTCCAGGCTCACCTTGAGCGACGCGAGGCGTTGGCGGTCGCCCTCGCTCGCCGAGCCGCCCGCCTCGCTCTCCCAGAGCCGGTGCTCCTCGGCAACCAGTCCTTCGATGCGCTGGTGAATCTGTTCGTCGTCCATCGCACGTCCTCTCGTCGGCTGTCTCGCTGGAACTATGGCGATCGAGACGGGTCGTGGCTCCCTTCGTGTCCGGTTTCGCGCAACTCGTAGACTCAACTCGATGCGCCGGGTGGCGGTCCTGTTGCTCGCGGCCGTCGGTCTGCGGCGGCTTTACCGCCTCGTCGCGCACGGTGCGCTGACGCTCGACACGGGCATCGGTCGAACGATCATGCCGCTCGGTCCGGTCCACTTCACGATCGCCGCGCCACGAGAGGTCGTGTTCGACGTGATTGCAAGTCCGTATCTCGGCCGTACCCCTAGGTCACTTCAGAGCTCACTGGAGGTGTGGGAGCACGGTCAGGACATGGTGCTGGCGGCGCACTCCACGCCGGTCAGGTGCGGGGTGACGACGACCGTCGAGACGGTCCGGTTCACGTCGCCGGAACGCATCGACTTCCATGTCGTGCGCGGCCCGGTCCCGCACGTAATCGAAGCCTTCGAGCTCGAGGAGCATGACTCCGGCACGATGTTGACGTGGCATGGTGAGCTCGGAACGGACTTCTGGGCGCTTGGGAACGCATGGGGAGGCTTCGTCGCGCGGCACTGGGAGCGGGCAGTGCGGAGGTCGGTCGCGCACGTTGCCGCGGAGGCGGAGCGGCGCGCCTAGGGTCGCCGAGGCTCAGGGTTTCCTGGCTCGGACCCTGGCGACGCTGCCGTCCGGAACAAAGCTGTAACGGCTGCCGGTTCGCGGTGACTGGAGAGCATGCGAACTCGACTCATCATCATCATCGTCCTTGCCCTTGCGGTTGCAGCTGGAGCCAGCGCCACCCCGACGATGGCGGTCGGAGAGGGATCGCGCGCCGTCGTGACGGCGAAGTCGTCAAAGTACGGACAGATCCTCTTCGACGGGCGCGGCTTCGTCCTGTACGGGTTCACGCGTGACCCGAAGCGCAAGAGCGTTTGCGCCGGAGCGTGTGCGACCGCATGGCCACCGTACATCGTCAAGTCCCGCCCTCGTGTGAGTGGCGGCGTGAGCGGTGAGCGTCTCGGCACGATCAAGCGCACCGATGGGAAGCTCCAGGGAACATACGCCGGCCGGCCGCTCTACTACTACGTTGGCGACCGTCACCCCGGCCAGATTCTCTGCCAGAACGTGACGGAGTTCGGCGGGGTGTGGCGGGTCGTCCGCACGAACGGCAGCCTGGTCGGCTGAGGGAGACCTCGCCCCGAGTTTTCGACCCGCTCGAACGGGGTAGCGGACCGACTAGGCTTGACTGCTGAGGAGGCGATTATGTTCGAGGTCGCAGCGCTCGAGAACCATCCGTT
>UEXU01000492.1_pt1 | contig 12716 bp, 12 predicted proteins | sample 4301121 | NCBI WGS metagenome assembly UEXU01 (sample SAMEA4773174, study PRJEB27434) | metagenome | biome: 2259; feature: agricultural soil; material: soil | place: USA | collected 2014-09 | depth 0.25 m
CATCCAGGTCGGCCATCTCCGCGATGCCGCCGGCGTTGTCCGTGACCGGCCCGTACGCGTCGAGCGCGACGATCAGCCCGGTCATCGAGAGCTGCGCCATCACGGCGACGCCGATTCCGTACAACCCTGCGAAGTGATGCGCGACGAGGATGCCCGCTGCGATCACGACCACCGGGATCGCCGTGGCCTGCATTCCCACGGCGAGGCCCGAGATGATGTTCGTCGCGTGCCCGGTCTGTGACGCCGACGAGATCGACTTCACGGGTCCCCAGCGGGTCCCGGTGTAGTACTCGGTGATAGCGACGAGCAAGAACGTCACCACCAGCCCGACGACCGCGGAACCGTAGAGGTCCGTGAACGCGAACTTCCCCCCGTCGAACGCGCGCGTCACCGGGATGAACCCGATCGCGGACAGAACGGTCGCGACCAGCACGGCCTTGTAGAGAGCGTTCATGATCGACCCGCTCCGTCCAACCCGCGCGAAGAAGCTGCCGATCACCGACGCGAGGATCGACATTCCGCCGAGAGCGAGGGGATAGAGAGCAAGCCTGCTGGACGGGAACTGAGTCCCGAGCAGCATCACCGCGACGGCGGTGACCGCGTAGGTCTCGAACAGGTCGGCAGCCATGCCTGCGCAGTCGCCGACGTTGTCGCCGACGTTGTCTGCGATCACGGCCGGATTGCGCGGATCGTCCTCCGGGATGCCGGCCTCGATCTTCCCGACGAGATCGGCGCCCACGTCGGCGGCCTTGGTGTAGATCCCGCCGCCAAGACGGGCGAACACGGAGATCAGCGAGCCGCCGAAGGCAAGCCCGACGAGATCGTCGATCGCAGACTCCTGGGAGTTGCCCACCCAGCCGGTGAGAACCCAGTAGTAGCCGGCGACCCCGAGGAGACCGAGGCCCACGACCAGCATCCCCGTGACGGAGCCGGCCCTGAAGGCAACGTTCAGCGCGGGCTTCAAACCCCGGCGCGCGGCCTCGGCGGTGCGCACGTTCGAGCGCACCGCAACGTTCATGCCGATGAAGCCGGCTGACGCCGACAGCACGGCGCCCACGAGAAAGCCGATCGCCGTACCCCAGCCGAGCTTGTTGTAGAAGCCGAGCAGGAGGAAGGGCACGATCGAGACGATCGCGATCGTCGTGTATTGCCGGCGAAGGTAGGCCGCAGCACCCTCCTGAATGGCCCGCGCGATCTCCCGCATGCGCTCGTTGCCCTCAGGCTGGCGCAGCAGCCACGCGGTCAGGCCGATGCCGTACGCGATCGCTACTCCGGCGCAGACCAACGCGAACAGCACCGCATGGTCATTGAAAAAGCTTGCGACGATCAGGCTTCCCTACCCCCTTACAAAGTCGGCGCCGAGTGGCCTCGGCGCGGGGCAGTTTTCTATCACATGCCGTCCCCGTCGGGCGCCGCGTCACCGGCCTTCACTGCATCGGCATAGGCGAGCTGAAGGTTCGCCGTCACCTGCTTGAAGTCGCGCACAGCCTCTTCGCCCCGTGCCGCCTCGAGCACCGGCAGCAACGCCCGCAGCGCCTCGATCGCGAGGTGCGCTTCCTCGAGATCCTGATCCTCAGCGGAGAGCTTCTGGTACCCGAGCGACGAGACGGTGTACAGCGCCTGGACGAGGATGTCTCCGACCTTGAGCCGCTTCAGTTCCTCCTCGATCTGCTGAGCCAGCTCCTCGTCGGAGAGACCTTCGGGCGGCTCGTCGGTCACGAGGGCGGTTGCCAAAGCTCGAATCGATTGCCCTCTGGGTCCGTCGCCCAGCCGAAACGTCCGTATTCGTGCTCCGCAACCTCGACGTCGACCTGGGCGCCTGCGGCTCGGAGTTGCGCAAGCATCAGATCGAGGTCCCGGACCCGAAAGTTGACCATCGCTTGCTGTTCCGCCCGCCCGAAGTAGCCGCTGTCCATTGCAAACGGCGCCCAGACCGTCTGATCACCTTCGCGAGCCGTGAACGTTGTGCCGTAGTCGTCCATCTCTATCCCGAGGTGCTGCGCGTACCAGCCGCGGAGTGCGTCTGGGTCCCTCGCGCGAAAGAAGACACCACCGATTCCTTGCACCGATTCAGCCACCGACACGTTCCCGCGGCCTGCGGACGAGCTCGGCGAAGACGTCGCGGTGAGAGCCGAGTTCCTCGAGCCTCGCGTACTGCCACTCGGTGGAGTTCAGCTCGGGCACGGCGAGGTAGGGCGCAGCGCCGATCTCCCCGGCCACGGGACCGACCCATTCGATCAGTGCCTCGATCCTCGCGCGCGCCGGCACGACCTCGCCACGCTCGAAGTCGATCAGGCCGTTGGTAAGCCCGTAGCGAATCGCGCGCCACATGTTTTCCTCGATCAGACGGTGCGGCAGGCTTGGCAGCGGCTCTCCTTCGTCGAGCGCACGCGCGAAGCGTGCGGCGAGCGCGTAGATGAGGGCCGCGAGAGACTGTGCGTCACCGAGGTCCGGCTGGGCGTCGCAAATGCGCACTTCGACCGTGGGATAGCCGAGATGCGGCCGGACGCTCCACCAGATCTGCGTGTGTTGGTCGATTGATCGCGTGTCGTAGAGGAAGCGGACGTAGTCCTCGTAGGCGTCCCACCCGTCGAATGCATCGGGCACACCGCAACGCGGAAACATCTTCGTGAAGATCTCGGTCCGTGCGGAATGCAAGCCCGAGACGCAGTCCTCGACGAAGGGCGAGCTCGCCGAGAGCGCCAACAGCTCCGGGAGGACGTTGCGGAACGCGTTGCAGACGGCAATCGCCCGGTCGGCGCCGCGAATGCCGATGTGGGCGTGGATCCCAAAGCTGTTGTTCCGCCAGACGACGTACTGGAGGATCTCGTCGTTTCGCCGATAGTGCGGCGTGTCGATGATCCGTTGGTCCTGCCAGCGGCTCCACGGATGCGTTCCAGTACAGGCCAGACCGACGTCGAAGCGATCGGCGAGCTCGGAGAGCTGGTCACGGCGCTCCGCCATGCGCTCCGCCGCCTCGCCGAAGTTGCCACAGCGACCGGTCTTGATCTCGATCTCGGACGCGATCAACTCGCCGACCAGGTGCTCGTCCAGCTCACTGCCCGCGGCTCCCTCTTTCAGCTCCTCGAACCGGTTCGTGAGCTCGAGCGTCTCGGGATCGAGGAGCGCGAACTCCTCCTCGACTGCGACGGTGAAATCCTGCCCGGATTCAAACGCCTCACGAGCGGTACGGATCTGCTCCTCAGGACTGAGCTTTTGCTGGTCGCCCACGTTACTAGCGTAAATGAAGGGCTCAGCCGGCCTTGAACGGCTCGAGCAGCCGCTCGGCAACGCTGCTCCAGCTCCAGCGCGCGAGCGTTGCACGACGGGCCGCCGCGCCGAGCTCCGCCCGAGTCGCGGCCGGCAGGCTCAGCAGCTCGCCGAGTCGTGCTCGGAGCTGGGCGACGTCGCCCGTCGCGAAGCTCGCCAGATGCCTGAACTCCGGCGGGTATTCGGCCTCCAGGCCCTCGGCGATCTCCGCCAGTCCGGAATGGCGGGCCACGAGCGGCGGCGAGCCGGCCGCTGCGGCCTCGGCTGCGACCATGCCGAACGCTTCAGGGAACACGGATGGCACGACCGTCACGTCCGCCAGAGGGAGCAGGTGGGCGAGATGGCGGTGGTCCAGCGGACCGGTGAAGAGCGTCCGCTCGGACGCCTGTTCCTCGAGCTCCCGGCGATAGTCGCCGAAGCCAACGATCACCGCGCGCGCATCGAGCTCCTCGAGCGCTTCGAGGAGCACGTGGACGCCCTTGTTGTACAGAAGCTTCCCGAAGTAGACGACGGTTGGCGCGTCGGTTGCGAAGAACGCCGCCAGCCGTTCCGCATTACCTTGGTCCGGCAGGCGTTCGCGCGCGTTCCCGGGATTCGGCGGATCGGCGCGCGCCTCGGTGAGCAGTCGCTCCAGTGCGAGCTCTCGCGGTTCGGGCTGGAACTCGTCCACGTCGACGCCGGGCGGAACCTCGTACACGCGGTCGACGTGACCGACGACCTCCTCGAGAACGTGGCGGATGTGGGCCGACCCGACGAACACCGCCCGCGCGGAGGCGAGCGTCGCGCGGCCCCACTCAACCAGGTCGGCATTGCCGCGCATGGAGTACTCGAGCTCGGATCCATGCGCCTTGACGGCGAAAGGAAGGCCGCACGCGTATCCGACCGGGGCGCCGAGCAGGACGTGGTTCGCGAAGATCACATCAGCGGGGAGGTGGGCGCAGATCGCGGTCGCGTTCAAGGCGACATAGCGGTCACGTTCCCTGCTCGTGAAGTCTTGGAGGAGCTTCGCCTCGATGCCCTCATAGCGGTCCAGCACGAAGACCGGCAGCAAGCCGCCGACGTTCGGCCGGAAGACCCGCGCACCTCCTAGGTCGTACTGCTCGGGACGAGGCTCCTGGCAGATGACGACGACGTCATGCCCCGCTCGGCTCCATTCGCGCGCCAGCGAACGCGTGTAGACGTTCGAACCGGTCCCACCCAGGAGATACCCGTGCCAGAGGACGATCCGCATCGGCGCAGCCTTTCAGACGGGTTGGACCGCTCGACAGAGAGTTTCCGTCGGTTCCGCAGGTGAACTGTGCGGTCCCCTACGTGAGATAGAAGTACAGGGCGTAGAGCAGCTCGACCGCGGGATTCGACGTGTGCACGGCGACGTCCTGCGGGACGTCGAGCAGCGCCTCCGAGTAGTTGAAGATGATCCGGATCCCCGAGTCGACCAGATCGTCGGCAACCTTCTGCGCGCTGTCCGCAGGCACGGCGACGACACCGACGATGATGTTCTTGTCGTGCACGGCGCCCGCGAGGCTCGAGTAGTCGCTCACGGCCACGTTGCCGACCGGGCGGCCGACCTTCTCCGGGTCGGTGTCGAACACTGCGGCGATGTTGATCCCGTGCTCTGCGAAGATCGGCGAGCTGGCAATCGCCTGCCCGAGCCGTCCGGCGCCGATGAGCGCGATGTTGTGCTGTCCCTGCGTGCGCAGGATCTTCCGGATCTCGCCGAGCAGGGAGTCGATGTTGTAGCCGACGCCCCTCTTCCCGAACTTGCCGAACGCGGACAGGTCGCGTCGGATCTGGGTGGCGTTGATGTTGGTGTAGTCCGACATCTCCTGCGAGGAGATGCGCTCCTTCCCCATCTTCTTCGCCTGCGTCAGCACCTGGAGATAGCGGGACAGGCGCGCGGCGACGCCGACCGTCAAGCGATCAGACACTCCTACCGGGCTCCTGGGGTCGACAGTTTGTGACAACCGCCAGCGGTTGTATCACGCGGCGCCAAGCCGGTGCGCCGGTTAAGTTTGTGCGCCTAGTTTGCGACGAAACGCATCAGGATCGACGTAGTACACGAACGCCCGCTCGCCGTTGATCTCGACGACGGGCAGCCACACGCGGTACTTCTCCTCCAGCTCGGGATCGCTGCCGATGTCGATCTCCTCGAGCTGGAACGGCATCTCACGGCGGATGGCGTCGAGCACGCCGCGCGCCCGTTCACACAGATGGCATCCCGCAGCGTGGTAGAGCGTGACGTTCGGGGGAACCATGGTCCCCCCGGCTCTAGGGATAGATCCCGCGGGTCGTCGTCGCTTCTGCCACGCGCTCGACGGCGAGCCCGTACGCGGCCATGCGCATCGAGACGCTGCGGTTGTCGTGCAGCGCCCAGGTCTCGTTGAATGCCCGCGTGATGATGTCGTTGAGCTTCGCGTTCACCTCGGCCTCCTTCCAGAAGTACTCCTGGAGGCCTTGGACCCACTCGAAGTACGAGACGATGACGCCACCCGCATTCGCGAGGATGTCCGGCAGCACGAGCACGCCCTTGTCGTCGAGGATCTCGTCTGCGACCGGGACGATGGGCCCGTTCGCGCCTTCGACGATGATCTTGGCCTTGACACTGTCCGCGTTGTCCGCCGTGATCACCTGCTCGAGCGCGCACGGCGCCAGCACTTCGACGTCGAGCAGGAGCAGCTCCTCATTCGAAATCGGGTCGGCACCGCGGAAGCCTGCGAGCATCCCGGTCTCATGCTTGTGCGCGACGACTGCTGGCACGTCGATCCCGTTCGGGTTGTACAGGCCCGACGAGGAGTCAGAGACCGCGACGACCTTCGCGCCGTCCTCGCCCAGGAACCGGGCAAGGTATGAGCCGACGTTGCCGAACCCCTGAACGGCGACGGTTGCCCCCGGCAGAGAAGCTTGCTGCTTGCGAAGGGCTTCGCGTACGCAGTAGAGGGCGCCCCGGGCGGTCGCCTCCTCGCGTCCGAGCGAGCCGCCGATCGTCAGTGGCTTGCCTGTGACGACTCCAAGCACGGAATGACCCTTGTTCATCGAGTACGTGTCGAAGATCCAGGCCATCACGCGCCCGTCGGTCCCGACGTCGGGCGCCGGGATGTCCTTCTCCGGGCCGATCTCGTTGATGATCTCCGAGGTAAATCGCCGCGTCATACGCTGGAGCTCGCCCTCGGACATCGTCTTCGGGTTGCAGACGACGCCGCCTTTTGCACCGCCGAACGGGATGCCGGAGAGCGCACACTTCCAGGTCATCCACATCGCGAGCGCCTTGACCTCGTCGAGCGTGACGCTCGGGTGGTAGCGGATTCCGCCTTTCGAGGGCCCACGCGCGACGTTGTGCGTGACGCGATAGCCCTCGAAGACATGCGTCGTCCCGTCGTCTGCGACGACCGGGATCGAGACGATCAGCGACTTTTTGCACTCCTGCAGAACGCTGACGAGGTTCGGGTCGATCGCGAACGTCTTGGCGACCTTCCGCAGCTGTGACTTCGCAATCTCATAGGGGTTCTCGCGAAGGTGCGAGACGGGCGCGTCAACGGTGGTCAATTCGGCTCCTTTTCCGCGCAAATGGGGGCATTCTCCGCAGGCTGGGCGAGTATATGAACTCTTACCTGATGGTAATGCGCAGAATCCTGATTGTCGGCGGTCCGCCGTCGGTGCCGAACGCGAACAGCCTCAGTTGGTAATCGCCGGCCGCCAGGACCGCACCGGTCGGACCGCGCCCGGTGACGCCAAACGAATAACGGCCCGGAAGAACATCTCGCAGGCGCGCAAGGAGGCCGATGCGCCCGCCGGCGGGGCTCCACAGCTCGAGGTCGAGCCGTGACAGCGGCCGCACGTCGGACGCGCCCTCGGACTGCGGCACCGAGCCGGCGGCGAACGTCAGCAGCGAAGGCGTCGCATCGGACGGGGAGAACGAACGGCTCGAAAGATGCACAGATGCGAGCGTCGGCGCTGGACGCGGCCCGAAGAGAATGGTCCACGGGACGCGTACCTCCCGGCCCGCGAGCGGCGACAGCAGCAGCACGCCTTCGGCAGCCGCAAGACCCTGTGGCTTGCTCGTCACTCGCGCAATGACGTGCACCCGCATCGTGCTCCCGGCCGCGAGGGCGAAGCTCTGCGGCCTGACGTCGAACCGGACCGCAGCCGCTCCTTCCCGCACGACACTTGCCTCGGCCGACACGACCACACGTCGCACCGAGACGTTACGCACCTCGATCTCCTGCTCGCTGCGTCCGCCCCGCTTTTCTATTCGACCGAAGGCGATTGTTCGTGGCGCAACTGCGATCTCGGTCGCCGCGGCTCCGCCCACGTCCAGCAGACCGGCTCCCTGCGCGATCATCCGGTCGTCGGGGAGCGGCCGGGCAGAGCCTGCCAAGAGGCTTCCCAACGCCTCTGCGTCGAGATCGGGACGTGCTTGGGCGAGCAGCGCGGCAGCACCGGCCACGACTGCAGCGGCTCCGCTCGTCCCGTTGATGGTTCCGTAGCGCGCGGAACCGTCTGCATTCACGCCAGGCTCGGCCGTTTCGAGTGCGACTCCCGGTGCGACGAGCTCCGGCTTCACACGTCCGTCGAAGGCGAGACCGGTCGAGGAGAAGGCGGCGACCCGACCTCGACTCGCGTTCGCGGCTGTCCGAGCAGAGCCGATCGACGCTGTGACCGGGATGCCTCGCCCAGGGTAGGAGAGAAGACGCTGCGCGACCGCCTCGGGGATCGAGACTGCTGGGATCGGGCCGCCCTGGTCGAACGCGATACCTCCGGCCGGCAAAAGCGAGCCGTAGAAGAGCACGGCGACGGCTCCGGCCTGAGCGGCGTGCGCAAGGGTCGAGCCGGGATCCGACCCGGCTCTGACGAGCGCGGCACGGCCGGCGACGAGGCTGAGCCCCTTCCGGTCGAAGAAGTCGAGGAGCGGGACCGAGCCGAGCTGTTCCGCGGGAGCCGTCGTCTGGGCCCGAGGGACTCCGATCCCGACATCGAGCGGGTGCGAAGGCCTGACCGCGCCGGCGAGAGGCCTGAGTCCGTCGAGGTCGACGTGGAGCGCCGCTCGCAGGACGACATGCACCTGACCAAACCGCTGGCGGAGATCGATCGCGCCCACAGTGAGCGAGTCTTCGGCACCCCCCGGCCCCGAGACGCTGCCGTAGCCCGGTCCCGCCGGGCCGTCGTTTCCGGCCGGGGCGACAACAAGGGTGTCGAGACGTCGGGCCCCGGTGGCGGCGCGTGCGAGCGGCCCGTCGCCAAAGGCGGCAAAAGGCTCCGCGACCCCCACCAGCGCGACCTGCACCGCATCATGCGCGTCGCCATCGCTGTTCGGATCGACCGCGCGCTCTAGCCCGGCGAGGATCTGATCGGTGCGTGCATAGACCGCCCAGTGCGCAGACGCGTCGCGCTGCCAACCGGCGACACGGATCGGGAGAACCGTCGCACCCGGCGCGATGCCCCGAAGCCCGTTCGGTCCGTCGTCCCCGACGACCAGTCCCGCCAACTGCGTGCCGTGCTGCTCGAGCTGCGCGGGCTCGTCGGGATTCGGGGCGGCTGCAGCCCCGGCATCGTCACCCACGACGTCGATCCCCGGGGCGACGCGTCCGCGGAGGAAAGGGTGCGAGCGGTCGACGCCGGTATCGAGAACGGCGACGGTTACGCCGCGTCCGTCCTGATCGGGCAGCGTGACGTCAGGGCGCTCGCCGGACGTCAAGGAGCTCCCAGAGCTCGAGGAGATCGAGGCCGGATACGCAACTCGTACGGGATAGACGCCTGCCACCTCGGGCGCGCGTTCGAGCAGGGCGATGCCGCGCGCATCGAAGGCAGCCGAGAAGCCGTTGATCGTGCGCGCGTAGGTGAATTCGGGCTGCACGAGGACGCCTTCAACACGCAGCCGCGCGATGAGAAGCCTCTGCGCCGAGAGCGCGGCCTGGGTCCACTGACGCTCTTCCTCATCCGTGGCCAGACCGCCGACCTGGACGACCCGGTCTGCGAGCGCCGGCGCCTTGAGCACGACGATGACGCGCTGTCCGACGGCAACCCGAACGCGCTGGGCGCCTGCGAGCCCGCGCCACGTCGGCTCCGAGCCTGCCCCGGCTCCACCGTTCCGTCCCCCCACGGCTACGAGGACGGCCGTGACGGAGACCGCGACGGCCGCGAGCAGGACTAACGGCTCACGCGGACGACGCGTAGGCATCGAGCCCAAGATAGCCGGGATACGGGATCGGCTCCTGAAAGCGAGCGGCCGAGGCGATCATCGCCGCGTTGTCGGTGCAGAGCTCGAGTGGCGCGAGCGCCGCCTCCGGCAACGCAGCCCGGAGCTCCGAGTTCGCAGCAACTCCACCGACGATCGCGATCCTTTGCGCTGCGTGCTGCGCAGCGGCCTGATGGACCCGTTCGACGAGAGCGCGCACGATCGCACGCTGATAACTGGCCGCGAGATCCGACCGGCGACGTTCGAGCTCGGCCGGTGTCAGATCACGGACTTCGTACAGCAGCGCGGTCTTGAGCCCTGAGAAGGAGAAGTCAAGGCCGGGAACGCGGGCCACCGGGAACGCATACGCCTCCGGATCTCCTGCGCGGGCAAGCCGGTCGATCTCGGCACCCCCTGGGTAATCGAGGCCGAGCAGGCGCGCGCCTTTGTCAAACGCCTCCCCGGCGGCATCGTCGAGTGTGGTTCCGAGGAGCCGCGGCCGTCCACCGCGTGCCGTCACGTCCAGCAGCATGGTGTGCCCGCCGCTTGCAAGCAGGCAAAGAAATGGCGGGTCGACGGGAGCGGGCTGGAGATAGAGCGACGCGACGTGGCCCTCCAGATGATCGACGGGCGCGAGCGGCAGACGCCGCGCCCATGCGAGCGCCTTTGCCACCGACAGCCCGACGAGCAGTGCGCCGATCAAACCCGGGCCCGCAGTCACTGCGACAACCCGGACCTCGTCGAGCTCGGCCTTCGCCCGTGCGAGCGCATCACGCAGAACAGGAGTGACAAGCTCCAGATGGCGGCGTGACGCGACCTCCGGTACGACACCGCCATAGCGCGCGTGGAGGTCGGCCTGCGAGGAGACGACGTTCGCCAGGATGTGACCCTCCTCGGAGACGAGCGCAGCGGCTGTCTCGTCGCAGGAGGTCTCGAGCCCTAGAACCACATCTTCAGACGGACCCCGGCTCGGGATCGCGCCACATGATCAGGGCGTCCTCACGGTTGTCCGTGTAGTAGCCGCGCCGGATCCCTCGCGCCTTGAAGCCCGCTTGCTCATAGAGCCGAATGGCGACGTCATTGGAGACGCGCACTTCGAGCGTGTAGCCGCGGCGCCCTTCTCCCGACGTCACCTCGAAGAGGCGTTCCAGCAGCGTCGCGGCGATCCGGCGTCGTCGATGCTCAGGGGCGACAGCGAGATTCATGACGTGCCAGGCGTCAACATACCGCGAGATGATCAGGTACCCGAGGAGCTCGTCCGTCTCGGGCTCGAACGCGCCCAGGGAGACCGACGAGGGCTTCGCCAGCTCGCCCGCGAACATCGACCGAGACCACGGCGTCGGATACGACGCTCGCTCGATTGACTCGATCGAGTTCAGATCGCGCAGTTCGAGGCGCCGGAAATCAACCCTGTTTGCGGTCGCGCTCATTTCCGCGTTTTATCAGCGTCGGGTACGCGCAGGTACAACGGCTCGAGCTCTTCGACCGGCCCGAACTCCCGTGCCAGCTGCGCATGGAAACGTGCGCGGGGCAAGTGGCGCTCGTCCGAGTCAGGGGGGATCTCGGCGCCGGCGGCCTCGAGGAGGGAGCGATAGCGCACCGCCCCGCTGCCGACGCACACTGTGCCAGCAGCAAGCTCGAGGTCCTCCGGGGCGAGGACGACCGGTTTGCCGTCGAGCGCGAACACCTCGCGACGGCGCGCGTCCACGACCGGAAGAGCGCCAGGCGCGCCGGCCGCGAGGGCGTCCAGGGTCGAGATCCCGGCCGCGGGAAGGTCGAGTCCCAGCGCGAGGCCGCGTGCGGTTGCCAGACCCACCCGCACGCCCGTGAAGCTCCCGGGGCCGATCCCGATGGCCAACCCCTCGAGGTCGGTGGTGCGCGAACCGGCCTGACGGAGCAGCGCGTCGACATCCTCGAGCAGGGTGACCGCACGAGACACGCGTTCCCCGAGCACCTCACCGTCCGAGACGAGGGCGCTCGTCGCGACGTCAGTCGCGGTGTCGAAGGCGAGGATCAGCATCGACGTCAATCGTGACAAGCCGGACGCCTTCGCCGCCATGTTCGAGGTGGACGCTTGCACGCGGCGACGGGAGCACTCCCTCGCCCGCCTCGGGCCATTCGACGAAGACGATCGCATCGTCGAAGTACGGCTCGAGATCGCCCCACTCGGCCGCGGAGACACCCCGAAAGCGAAAGAGGTCGAGGTGTGAGACGTCGAAGCGACCTCGGTAACGGTGGCCGATCGTGAACGTCGGGCTCGTCACCGGGCCTTCGACACCCAGCGCTCGACACGCACCGCGGACGAAGGTCGTCTTTCCGGATCCGAGCTCGCCCGAAACAGTCACGACGTCGCCGAGATGCAGATCCGCCGCGAGTTTCGCGGCGAGCTGCTCGGTCTCCGCCGGAGAGTGTGACTCGATCAGAACAGGCCGAGCTGCACTGCGGGCTCTGCGCTCACCTGGGCGACGAGCACAGGCTCGGGCGGAACGACCTCGCGGCCCATCAGTTCGGGAAGACGCTCGAAGTCGGACTTCAACACGTCGAGCATTCGGGGCGTATACAGCGCAGCGGCTGGATGGTAGATCGGGTAGAGCAGGACGCGGCGCCCCCCCAACGTCGTCTCTTGCTCCTGTCCATGCACGCGCGTAATCCCGGTCGGCCGGCCCGAGAGCAGCTTCGTCGCAAAGTTGCCGAGCGTCGCAACGACCCGCGGCTGGATCAACTCGATCTGCCGCCACAGGTGGCTTTCGCAGGCCTCGATCTCCTCCGGGAGCGGGTCTCGATTGCCAGGAGGACGGCACTTTATGACATTGCACACATAGACGTCAGCGCGCGTCAGGCCGATGCCGGCCAACAGCTGGTCGAGGAGCTTGCCGGCCGCTCCGACGAACGGTATCCCCTGCTTGTCTTCGTGGAAGCCGGGCGCCTCGCCCACGAACATGAGATCGGCATCGTGATCGCCGGACCCGAAAACCACCTGCGTGCGCCCCTGAGAGAGAGGACAGCGAGTGCAGCCGGCGACCTGATCCGCATAGGCCGCCAGGGACAGATCCCTCGAAACGGTGGCTTCCACGGCGGCCAGTTTAGAGGCGCTGCCGGACAGGTCGGAGAGCGTCCGACTTAGTGGCTCAGAGCCACTAAGTCAGTGGCCGCAGCCGCAGCTCCCGCCGCAGCAGCCGCCTCCGCCGAACGCGCCCGTCTGCCCGGAGCTCCCAATCATCGCGAAGGTCGAGAGCTGCTTCGCAACCTTCGTCGCCCCGCATTCGGGACACGC
>UEXU01000250.1_pt1 | contig 12573 bp, 11 predicted proteins | sample 4301121 | NCBI WGS metagenome assembly UEXU01 (sample SAMEA4773174, study PRJEB27434) | metagenome | biome: 2259; feature: agricultural soil; material: soil | place: USA | collected 2014-09 | depth 0.25 m
GCGGAGTAAGTAATTGAGTCGGTCCATCGCGACGCTTACTTGGTCACAGCTCGGCGGTCAGAGCTCGAGCGTTTTGATTACCCGCGGCCCTGGAGCTTACGGGTGAAGGGAGATATCGACGAGGCGAGCTCCGCGACTTTCGAGCGGAAACGGCTTCTTGCAAGGGCTGGGGATTTCTCAGCTGGTGCTTGCTCCGAAGCCCCCCGGGCGAGGGTGTCGGTGTTCACCGAAGGGATGATTTGAGACGCCAGCCTGACTGCGTCGGCGATGGTCCGAATCCCGATGGGGTTACCGTCTAGGACGAGCAGAATCTGGTAGGGCCCGTCGACGTGAACGCCGGGGTCGGGTGCAGGCGGATGGCTGGCTCGTGATGGGATCTCGATCTCGCCCTCGGGGATCTTGAATCGTCTCATGAGGGACAGGATCGCCGATCTCGTATCGTCGTAACGCGAGGGCGACTCGTTGATGCCTGCGGCCATCGCCCAAGCAAGCCGTCGCTCGTCGAGCGTAATCGGGCTGCGTTCGCGGAGCACGTACTCCTCCATCAGCCTCATCTCGATGGCAATCAGCCACTCGAGGTTTGAATCGGGGCCCGGGTCCGCCTCCTCGGCGAGTTGGGGAAAGTGCCGCTCGAACTCAGCTCTCGGGAATCGCGTCTCGGCACGCGTCAACCGATGGCCGCAGCTATGGGCGGAGATTCCCGTGATGGAGAGTGGCCGCGTCAATTTCAAGAACGTCTCGCTCTCCGTGGCGTTCATGATTCCCGACGTAACATCTGGAAGCGAGCCAAAGAAATACTTTCCGTACCGGTGTCGAACGCGTTCGATCAACGAACGGCTCACGAACGAGTTGTAGATCATCGGGAGCGTCGAGTAGCTGGCCCGAAAGGCGTAGAACTTCTCAAGCCACGGTCGCGAAAGCTCCACTTGGAGCTTGGATTCGAAAGAGACTCGCGCTTCGAGTCGGTTGCGCCGTCGTTCGTCCCAATAGGACGGCCAAAGGTAGAGGAACGGGGCCCACGAGAGGAGTTCGACGCCATCTCCGTCGAAGACGGCGCCCGCGATGCGACAAGCATCCGGAAAGAGCCCATCGTCGTCGCCGACGACGGTGATCAGTTCGCCCGAGCAGTTCGACAGCGCCAACTCCCAATTTTCCGTCATCGAAACTACGTCGTCTGAGTGGAAGTGCTTCACTCGCGGATCGTCGAGGCTCACGAGAAGTAAACGCGTCGCCTCATCATTGCCGTTGTTCTGCACGACGATCTCGACATCCCGCTCTGTCTGCGATAAGAGCGTCTCGAGCGTGTGCCTCAGCGTGTCGGCGCGGCGATACGTCGGAACCGCTAGAGAGAAGTGCGGCACGTGTTCGACCTATCGCCTGTGCCGATGACGCCGCGTTTGGGTGCTCGCTATCCTCGTCGCGTGGATGAGACTCGCTGCCCGGTCGTGATCCTGTGCGGGGGAAAGGGGGCGCGGCTGCGCGAGGAAACCGAATATAAGCCGAAGCCTATGGTCGAGATTGGAGGCAGGCCGATCCTCTGGCACGTAATGAGAACCTTCGCCAGTCACGGCTTCCGCGAGTTTGTGATTTGCCTCGGCTATCGAGGCGAGATGATTCGCGAATACATTCTCCATTACCGAGCGATGAACCAGGACTTTACCGTGCTCCTCGGAACGCTCGGTGAGGCCGCAAATGGCGAGGTCGGCGACGAGCTCGCGGGTTGCCGCGTCACGCTCGTCGACACCGGCGAGGAGACAGGAACTGCCGGACGCCTGAAGCGGGTCGCGCCCTATCTCAGCACAGATCGCTTCATTGTCAGCTACGGGGACGGAGTCGCGAATCTGGAGGCGGACGCGCTTCTGCGGTTCCACCGAGGACATGGCCGTCTCGCAACCGTGACCGCCGTTCGGGCGATATCCCGGTTCGGCGTGCTCGAGCTTGTCGACGACACGGTCGTGACCTTCAGCGAGAAGCCGATGCTCGACGACTGGATCAGCGCCGGCTTCTTTGTCTTCGAACGTGAAGTTATCCGCAGGCTGGGCGAGGATGGCATGTTCGAGCACGAGCCGATGCAGTCGCTTGCGCGCGAAGGTGAACTTCGGGCGTTCAAGCACCATGGCTTCTGGCAGCCGATGGACACTTACCGTGAGTACGAGCTCCTGAACGACCTCTGGAGCACGGGCGACCCGCCTTGGCTCACGCGGCGTGCCCGCGCCGAACCACGTGTCAGCTGAGACATCGAGGGAGCGATGGCTCGATTGCCCGGTGCTCGTCACAGGAGGCACCGGTTTCGCGGGAGATTGGCTGGTCCGGCGCCTACGCGAGCTGAGGGCGAATGTCGTGTGTGTCGTTCGCGATTGGGTACCGCAATCGTCCCTACTCGACCCCAACGGCCCGCTCGACGCAACTCTCGTATTCGGAGATATTCGCGATCAGGCCCTCCTGGAGCGAGCCCTCGGGGACTACGAGATCGAAGTCGTGTTTCATCTCGCGGCGCAGACAATCGTTCCGATTGCAAACCGCAATTCCGTGGAGACGCTTGACTCAAACATCCGCGGGACCTCGGCCTTGCTCGAAGCCTGCCGCCGAAGCCCCAGGGTCCGAGCGGTCGTCGTTGCTTCCTCCGATAAGGCGTATGGGTCCCAGCGGCATCTTCCCTATCGCGAAGACACCCCTCTCAACCCCCTGCACCCTTATGACGTCAGCAAGGCTTGTGCCGACTTGATCGCCCGGTCTTACGCAGCGACGTACGACCTGCCCGTTGCAGTGACGCGAGCAGGCAACTTCTTCGGTGGCGGAGACCTCAATTGGAGCCGTCTCGTGCCTGGAACGATTCGGGCGGCGCTCCGCGGCCGACAGCCGATCATTCGGTCGGACGGCACTCCGCTTCGGGATTACCTGTACGTCGAGGACGCGGTGGACGCTTACCTGATGCTCGCCCAGGCGGTGGCGGACGGTCTCATCCAAGCCGAGGCAGTGAACATCTCCTACGAACGTCCGCGTTCCGTCATGGAGGTCGTCGAGGCCATCCTCGGCGAGGTCGGGGTCGAGCTCGTGCCGGTGGTGAAGGCGTCGGCGACTCATGAGATCCAGGATCAGTACCTTGACGCGACGGTCGCGAGGGAGCGCCTCGGGTGGTCGCCGTCTTACAGCTTCGAGGAGGGCCTAAGCCGGACTATTGCCTGGTATCGCGCTTACTTGACGGAATCGCCAGCGCAGGCCCAATGAGCTAGCGGTGGCGACGATCCCCCTCGTCTGCAGGTCGTGCGGAGAAAGCGATCTGCAACCGGTTCTCTCCCTGGGTCGGCTCCCGCTCGTGAACGCCCTGGTGGAGCCGGGGCAGCGGGAACGCGAGAAGCGTTATCCCCTCGATGTGGTGCGCTGCCCGCGCTGCACACTCGTCCAGATAAGCAAGACCGTTCCGCCCGAAACACTCTTTCGCACATACCCCTATTTCTCTTCCTACTCTGACACGTTCCTCGACCATGCCAGCCGCTTCGCGACTAGGTCGGTTGCAAAGCTGGAACTCGGGCACCGCAGCCTCGTTGTCGAAGCCGCAAGCAACGACGGCTATCTCCTGCAGTTTTTCCAGCAGCAAGGCGTGCGGGTGCTCGGAATCGAGCCGGCGATCAACGTCGCCAAAGCCGCACAAGCCCGGGGAATCGACACGATCTCCGAGTTCCTCGATCCTGAGCTGGCGTCCAGGGTCGTGGCGGAGCATGGGATGGCTGACTTGGTGGTCGCGAACAACGTGGTGGCACATGTTCCCGACCTACACGGCTTCGTGTCGGCGCTCAGTACGCTCGCAGGCAATACCGGCCTCGTCGTAATCGAGGTCCCCAACCTGCGCGACCTCGTCGATCGGCTCGAGTTCGACACCATGTACCACGAGCATCTGTGCTATTTCACGCTCACATCGCTCAAGCCGGTTTTCGAGGCACAGGGCCTCACGGTTCGGGGCGTCGAGCGCCTTCCGGTCCACGGCGGATCGCTCCGACTGTTCGTGTCACGTCAAGGAGGCTCTGACTCCACCGTCGAGGAGCTGCTTGCTGAGGAACAGGCCTGGGGGGTAGGCGATCCGGATCGGTTTGTGCGCTTCAGGGACGCCGTCGAGCTGCTTCGTAGTGAAGTTCACGAGGTGGTTGCTCGCCTGGTCTCTTCGGGTGCCACGGTCGCGGCATACGGCGCGGCGGCGAAGGGTGTCCTTCTAGCCAACACGTGCGATCTCGACGCTCGGCTCGTTCGCTTCGTGGTAGACCGGAATCCGCGAAAGCAGGGGAAACTTCTTCCCGGCGTACACATTCCCATAGAGGGACCAGGCGCACTTCTGGAGCGGCAACCTGACTACTGTCTCCTCTTTGCCTGGAATGTGGCGGACGAGATCATTGAGCAACAGAGGACGTATCTGGAGAGGGGAGGCCGGTTTGTTGCTCCCATCCCGAAACCGCGCGTGATCAACACATGATCTTGCACGAGACCTCTCTGGAAGGTGTTTATGTCGTTGAGCCGGAACGGGCGGCAGACGATCGCGGCTTTTTCGCACGAACGTACAGCTCAAGCCAGTTCGCAGAGTGGGGGCTCGAGTTGGCGATTACGGAATGCAGCATCGCTTACAACCGAGCGCGCTGGACCATACGAGGCTTGCATTACCAAAAACCGCCACACGAGGAGGCGAAGATCGTTCGCTGCACGAACGGCGCCGTGTATGACGTGGCGGTCGACCTCCGGCCGAATTCTCGGACGTACTTGCGCTGGGAAGCGATCGAGCTGACGGCGGAGAATCGGATCGCACTCTATGTGCCTCCCGGCTGTGCGCACGGGTACCAGACCTTACGGGAAGACTCCGAACTGCACTACGCGATTTCCACCGCGTACGCGCCAGAAGCCGGTGCCGGAGTCCGATGGAACGATCCCCTCCTCGGCATCGACTGGCCTGCATCTCCCAGTGTCATCTCGCCCCGCGACAAGGCGTATCCGGATCTCGAGGTGCCGGGCTACCCTCTGGCGCAATGATCCTTCGCATCGACACGGATGAGGCCGCCGTTGTAATCGAAGATGGCGATCGAACCCGTCGGATTCCCTTCACAGATCCGGAAGCATTTTCTCTCGTTTCCAAGGCGTGGCTGCGAATCGGCTGGGACGTCAAGTACGTCTACCGCTTCACGTGGTTCGGCCGACCGATCATCCAGCTTCCTGACGACATCGTTCGTCTTCAGGAGGTTGTCTACCGGCTGAAGCCGGACGTGATTGTGGAAACCGGCATTGCACACGGCGGCTCGCTGATGCTCTTCGCCTCGCTGTGTCAAGCCCTCGATCGGGGCCGCGTCGTCGGAATCGACGCAGACATTCGTCCACACAACAGAGCTGCGATCGAGTCCCATCCTCTTTTCCCGAGGGTCACGCTGATCGAAGGGGACTCAATCGACCCTTCCACGGTTCGCAAGGTTCAGGAGGCAGTCGGTGATGTCGAGCGGGTTCTCGTGGTGCTCGACAGCAACCATACGAAACGACACGTGCTCGAGGAGCTCCGGCTGTACAGCCCGCTCGTCTCGATCGGCTCGTACGTCCTGGCCGAAGACGGCATCATGCGCGACGTTGCTGGGGGACCCCGGACCACCCCTGCATGGACTTGGGACAATCCGCTGAGCGCGATCGAACAGTTTCTCGCAGAGAACAAATGCTTTGTCAGGGAGGAGCCGGCGATGCTCTTCGACGAGAGCGCGGTTGACACCGCGGTCACTTATTCGCCCGGTGGTTGGCTGCGCCGGCTCAAGTGACTAGGTGACGACCGGCCCGAAGGTCCTCGTCACCGGAGCCGCGGGTTTCATCGGCTCACACGTGCTCACCGCCTTGAGGTCGCTTGGGGCTGATCCGGTGGCTCTTGTCCGTCCTGGCTCCACTCTGAGCGTCGACGCGAGGTCAATCGAAGGCGATTACCACGACGCATACACCATGACGAAAGCCCTCCAAGCGGTAGCCCCGACCAGTCTCGTGCACGCGGCTTGGCGGCTCCCGCCGGGAAGCGGATATCTCAACGATCAGGCCAATGTCGACGAACTGCGCGCGTCGCTTCAGCTCTTCCGACTTGCCCATGACGCCGGTTGTCGGCGCATCGTGGGAATCGGAACCTGCCTCGAGTACGCAGAGTCCAACGCTGCGGTCTCGGAGGACGCCCCTTTGCGCCCGACGACCCTCTACGGTGCGAGTAAGGCAGGCCTCTTCTTGACAACCGAGACATGGGCGTCGGTCGTCGGCGCATCGTTCTGCTGGGCACGGCTCTACTTTCCATTTGGCCCAAGAGAGGCGGCGCATCGTCTTGTGCCGATGGTCGTGAATGGGTTGTTGAGTGGCGAGCGAGTCGCCACCACTGAAGGGTCGCAGCTGCGGAGCTTCCTCTTCGTAAAGGACGTCGCTGACGCACTCGCGGCGATGACAGTGTCGGATGTCACAGGCGCAGTCAACGTTGGTTCAGCCGACGCAATCGCGGTCCGCGATTTCGTCGAGCGACTTGCCAGCATCATCGGCCGTGCCGATCTGCTGGACATCGGCGCGCTTGACGCGCGACCCGGTGACCCGGAGGTCTTGGTGCCGGACACCACGCGCTTGAATACAGTCGTCGATTGGCATCCCAAGCGGTCGCTCGACGCTGCGCTCCGAGAGACAGTTGCCTGGTGGCGAGCGCCAGCCTCTTCGGGATGACTGAGCCATCACACTTCGCAGAGCCGTCCCTCTTTTGGCAACGACTCGGGCAAGACCACAGCGCCGATCTCGACCGCTACGGACTTGACCAAGTCAAGCGACACCAGGCGCTCCGTTACTTCACGTGGCGTTGGAACTGGAAGTCGTTGCGAGAGAGCCGGCAAATGCGCTTCCTGCTGAGGCACTCAACTCCGTCCGCAATCCTCCGCTGTTTGGTTGAACGGCCTCGGCTTTCCGACGAGGAGTGGAACGGCGTGCCCTGGAGACGCAGGGACAAATGGCTCTACGTCTTCGCCGTTCGACTCCTTTGGGAATATGCACGTAAGCGTGATGCGCTCGAGATTGTCTCGCTTCCCGAGCCACTAATCGGAAGCCCTCTACCGGTCATGTGCCGTGGCCGGCTCATCTCGCAGGATCTCGCGAACACGGCTCTGGAAGTCGCGGCTGTCGCACAAGCCTTGGATGGGGAATGCCCCCGGTCGATCCTCGAAGTCGGTGGCGGCTACGGGCGGACGGCCTATGCCCTCTTGAACGTGTTCCCTCGGGCGATTTACACGGTCGTGGACATCGAGCCTGCGCTAACGATTTCGCGCTGGTACCTGACGCATCTCTTTCCAGAAGAACGCCTTCGTTTTGTCGGGCCGGCGGAGGTTCATACGCTCGCTTCCCAATCGACGGATCTCGCCATCTCCATCTCGTCGCTTCACGAGATGCGGAAGGACCAAGTCGCCGGCTATTTGAACCTGTTCGACCGGGTGTCCGCCGGTGGGATTGTCTACCTGAAGCAACGGAACCGATGGACGAACCCGGCTGACAGGGTGACGCTGAACTTCGACGATTATCCGATCCCGAGAACGTGGCGCTGCCTCTTCGACGAGAGAGCGCCGGTGCAGTCGGACTTTCGTCAGGCGGCATGGCGCATCGCGGCGGCTGATCCAGAGTCGCAGATGGCCTGACAAACCCCCGCTGAGGTTCGTCATCGGGGTGGAGTAATCGGAAGCTTCAGCTCTGACGTTGGCGCCGCGCGAGTTCCTCCACAACTCGTTCGAGCCCCTGAACATGCTCGGTCAACAGCTTCAGTTCTTGGCTGATTGCGACGAGCTCAGCCCTACTGATCCGCTCCACCGACCGTAGCGATTCTACGAGGGCTGCGTCTAGTTGGCGCTGCTCCACAAGGTCCGGCCAAAGCAACCTTCTGAGCAGCCGCCGCAAGAGACGCACGGGCCTCAGCGGTCCACCAACGAGGCTTGCGCCGGGCGGAGTAGACGCCGTCGCCGCGGCGTGATCAACCGGGCCGCGAACTTCGAGCCACCGTCTATCTGACGTCGAGATCTCGTTCAATCGCTCCCTCAGAAACTCGGCGCTTCGTTCGATCGAATGCTGCTCGCGGATGTCGCTCGCGGCGCGCTCACCGACTTCCCTTGCTTCATCGGGCCGTTCGTATACTCGTCTCATCAACTCTGCCGCGTGCGCGACATTGGGCTCGGCCCATTTCACTCCACGCGTATACGGATCGCAGCCCTTCGGAATCGGCATCATCGAGAACCGCACGGGATAGCTGTTCTCTTCGCTCATGAAGGCCAGATTGCCAGAGTAGGCCGTAGCGATCACGGGCTTACGCAGAGACATCGCCTCGGCCATCGTCAAACCGAGCCCTTCGCTTCGATGCAACGAGACATAGGAATCGCACCCGGCCATCAGCGCGTTCTTCTGGTCGTGAGAGACGTATCCGTCCCAGAGGCGTATGTCGGGGCGATCGGCGGCGGCGCTGCGGAGGCGTTGCACCGAGCGTGAGTCGTGGTCCCCGTTGATGCTCTTGATCACGAGCGTCGGGCCCTCGCCAGGAGCGAACGCGCGCTTGAACGCGTCCACGAGCCCAAGCGGGTTCTTCCGCTCGAAGACGCTGAAGTAGTCGAAGACGAAGAGGAAGGTGAAGCCCTCCGGGAGGCCGAGCTGTTGACGGCTCATCGCTGGAGGCTGCGGGGACTCGAGGGGAAGCGGAACGATGCGCACGGGCTTTTGCGTCGCAGCCGCGATCGTTTGGCGGACGAAGTCGCTCGCGACCCACACCTCGTCTACGAAGTCGAACGCAGAATGGAGCTCCGGCGGGAAATGGGCGATCTCCCAGAACCAGACGCCGATCGTGTAGCGACCTGCAAGGGGTACGGCGCCGAGTGCCGCTCGTAGCTGTGGCAAGCGATCGGCGTTGACGCAGACGATGTTCGTGTCATACGGCGCGTCGCCCTCGCCCCGCTCCTCGAACCGGTGCTGCTGGCGGCTGAAGATCAGCCTGTACGTGAGAGTTGAAGTTGGTATCTCCGCGTGCTCCGCCGCCTGGACGAGCTTGCGCGCGATCTCGCCCAACCCGACTTCGGCCTCCAGATAGCCGATGATGTTCAGGCCCCGGGGCCGCTGGCCGGAAAACTCGGACGCGTGTGCTGATCGCGGCCCGACGACATGGCGGCGAGAGCCAGGCAACGTCGTACACTATGCCGTCTCTTCGGGGGAAACGTCAGCTCTTCGCTTCCCCGGCCTGGCCGACAACCGAGAAGACAGTGAAACAGACGTGACAGCCGCAGATGTCCCGAAGGTGACGGTCGTCACACCGTCGTTCAACCAGGCCGAGTTCATTGAGCAGTGCATCACCTCTGTTCTCGCCCAGGGCTACGCCGCCCTCGAGTACATCGTCATCGACGGAGGCTCGACCGACGGAACCGTCGAGTTGATCCGCACACACGAGCACGACATCAGCTACTGGATGAGCGAGAGGGACCGTGGCCAGACTCACGCGCTCAACAAGGGCCTCCGACGCGCCACGGGCGACATCGTCGGGTGGCTCAACGCCGATGACTATTACCTTCCGGGCGCGCTACAGACAGTGGCAGAGGCCTACCGGTCGCATCCGCACGCGTCCTTCTACTTCGGCGACGGCCTTCGCGTCGATCGTGCCGGCAAGACGGTGTGGCCGTTTTTCCGCGACGGCTTCGTGGCCTGGAACCCTCGGTCGTTCGCCCATGGTTTCAACTACGTCCTTCAGCCGGCAGCGTTCATCAACAGACGGTGCCTGCAGACTGCGGGCTACCTCGACGAGAGCCTCAAGTGGGGATTCGACACGGATCTGTGGATCCGACTGGCCGAGATCGGCGAGCCCGTGCCGATGCAGAGCTTGATCGCTGCCTCGCGGGAATACGAAGAGACGAAGACGGCGTCAGGAGGCTTCGAGCGAGCCGAAGAGCTTCGACTCATCGCGCAGCGGCACACCGGTCTTCAGCTGACTCCCGGAGCGCTCGGCTACTACCTCGGAACGCTGTACGGCCTCGTGGAGAGTCGCCCCGACGTGTATCCACACGATTTCCGGCAGGCACTCGATCGCTTCTTCGACGCAACCACCGGCCTCTTTGCAGCCTACGGAGCCGGCAAGGATGGATTCCCGGCGGACGAGCCTCGTACCGAGCCGGCACGTGTTGCGAGCGCGTCCAGGCAAACAGCCTCGACCTCTCGCTTTCTGCGCCGCCGCGTCCGAGGGATCGCCGGTAAGACATTGCGCAGGGTTGGACTGCGTTGATCGATCCCCCACCTTGCGCGAGATGAATGACGCTTTGGAGCACCCGCTCGTTTCCATCGTCACGCCTGCGTTCAACCAGGCTCAGTTTCTCCGGCGTACCGTCGACAGCGTTCTCGGACAGACGTACCCGAACCTCGAGTACATCGTCGTCGATGGCGGCTCGAGTGACGGGTCGGCCGAGATTCTCCGCTCTTACGGGAACCGGTTCACATGGACATCGGAGCCAGATCGCGGCCAATCGCACGCCATCAACAAAGGCTTTACACGAGCGCGAGGAGAGATTCTGGCGTTCCTGAATTCTGACGACGTCCTGTTGCCAAGCGCCACCGAGACGGTCGTGCGGTACCTGCAGGACCATCCCGACTGGGACTTGGTCTACGGCACGGCCGATTACATCGACGAACACGACAACGTGACCGGCTCGTATCACACGGCTGACTACACATTCACGCGCTTGATGCACAACTGTTGCATCTGCCAGCCGGCCACGTTCTGGCGGGCAACGGCAGCGCAGCTGGTGGGCCCATTCAACGAGTCTCTCTCGTACGCGATGGATTACGAGTATTGGATCCGCCTCGATCGGGCAAGCGCGAAGCTGGTTCACATTCCCGAACGGCTGGCTCAGTCGCGACTGCACGCGTCGAGCAAAACCCGGACTGCCCGTCGCCAGATTTACCGGGAGATCTTCGAGGTTTCCCGCCGAGAGGGCGGCTATGTGGACTACCACTACTTCATCTCTCTCTGGCGCGAGCTACTCCGGGACCCCAACCGGCGACTGCTGCGACTGCTCCGCTTCCTGCCCAACTTCGAGGACCGGATGGCGTACCTGCATCACAAGTGGTGGAACCGCCACCTCTATTCGTGGCGAGACCTGGCACGCGTCGGCAGACGCGTGGTTGCCAAGCGAGCTCGGCGTCTGCTCGGACGCGGCGTGGCCTCGGCCGAGGAGGAGGGAAGGGAAGTCGCGGATCTCTATCACCAGGAGCCAGAAGTGCAACTCTTGGGGGCACTCCTTTCGCAGCTCCCGGACCGCACGGTCATCGACGTTGGGGCAGAGCTTGGGAGCGTGGCAGCCGCGCTGCTTGAGATCGGAGCGGATACAGCGCACGTGATCGATCCGCATCCAGAGAACGCAAAGGCGCTGCGAGAGCGTTTTCGGGACGACAGACGCGTCACCGTTCACGAACTGGCAATCAGTGACCGTGACGGTGCGGCGGAGCTGCACATGTCGGCAGATCCCTCCGGAGTCCCGGTCTCCCACGGCCATTCGCTGCTTTCACGGGGAGACAGCGAGACCCTCATCTGGCGTGACACCATCACGGTGCCTTGTCGCAGCCTGGGCTCGCTCGTCGAGGAGGGAACGCTCCCGAGCCGTGCAGGCATCCTCAAGGTCGATACCGAAGGTTACGACCTCGCCGTGGTGAGGGAGATTGGCGACCTGGCCTGCGACGTCGTCATGGTTGAGCACTGGACCGATCTTCCATGCGCCCTCGGCCCTTGCCCGTGGACGACAGACGAGATCGTCGAAGTCTTTCGGGCGCTCGGCTACAGCCACTTCCTCCTCGTAGCCCATCACGGCGAGTACGTGACCGTGACGCTGGATGGCGGCGAAGTGATCGTCGGCGAGTTCGGCAATCTGATCTTCTTGCACGACGCCGTCGTCACGGACCTCCTCCCTGCCGCCGCGGATGTCGTCTCTGTGTTGAGCAAGCGAGCGCACGAGCTTCGTCAGCTGCACGAAACTGCACCACGAGAACGTCTTGAGTTTTTCAGCGAGCTCGACCGATCGCTGCGGGATACGCTGCGAGCACTCGAAGAGAGGCAGGAGACGCTTCGCGCGTTACGGCGCGCGTCCTCAGATCAGCGGTCGTGGATTTCGAAAGGCATTCGCGGCGCTTTCCGGCGGACATGAAGAGAACGGTCGACTCGAAGGCCGCGTAGCTGCCACGCAGCGAATCTCAGCTCTCGGAAATCGCTGGAACCACGGACGAGAGCGCTTCGGCGAAGCACGTGACGCGCGCCTTCGTTGTGTGATTCGCCCGCACGTCTTTGGCCGCTTCCTCTCCGATTTCCACGCGCAGCCGGGGCGACTCGATCAACCGGCGAAGCGCATCACGCCACTCAGCGCCGCCGTCCGCAAGAAGGCCGTTGCGATCCGCGTCGATCGCTCGAATGAAATCGGTGCGCGGGCTCGCTATCGTCGGCACGCCCAGGAGACCGGCCTCGAGATACTTCACGCAACTCTTGCAGTCGGTGAACGGGTTGTCGCGCTCCAGCGGAGCCAAATTGATGTCGACTCGGGAAAGAAT
>UEXU01000469.1_pt1 | contig 12400 bp, 11 predicted proteins | sample 4301121 | NCBI WGS metagenome assembly UEXU01 (sample SAMEA4773174, study PRJEB27434) | metagenome | biome: 2259; feature: agricultural soil; material: soil | place: USA | collected 2014-09 | depth 0.25 m
TTCCTCGCATTCTTCGACAGCAAAGACGCCATCGCTGCAGCCGAACCGCGCTTCGAGCAGATGGGCGACGAGCTGCCGGAAGACATCCGCGGGCGCCGCACATCCGTCGACTACTACGAGGTCATCACTGACGAAAGCCTGTAGCGGCCGGACGCCATGATCTCTGAGACGCGCTGGGCAAGAAGCGGCGACGTCAACATTGCCTATCGCGTCGCGGGGGAGGGACCGTTCGACATTGTCTTCGTCCCCGGCGCCGGGTCGCACGTCGAGCTCGCGTGGCACGTGCCTGCCATCCGACTCTGGTTCGAGCGGTTGTCGTCGTTCGCTCGCCTGATCCACTTCGACAAGCGGGGCACCGGGATGTCCGACACGGTCGACCCCGCAACCCCGCTCGAGACTCGGATCGACGACGTCCGCGCCGTCATGGATGCGGTCGGATCGGAGCGCGCCGCCATGGTCGGTGTGTCCGAGGGGGCCCCATGAGCATCCTCTTCGCCGCGACGCACCCGGACCGTGCGTGGGCACTCCTTCTCTACGGCGCCATGGCGAAGCAGGCCCGGACGCCCGACTACCGACGAAGAGATCGAAGCGCTGGCGGCTTACTTCAGGAATGCCCTCAGCCCGGGCGCCGCCCAGGCACTCGCGCATGAACCTCGCGATCGACGTGAGGAACGTACTTCCCGCCATTCGTGTGCCCACCCTTGTTCTTCACAACCGGGTCGACCCGTGGGTGGAGGTCGGAAACGGGCGCTATCTGGCAGAGCACATCCCAGGTGCCTCGTACGTGGAGCTGCCTGAGGAGGGCCACATCCCGTCGGTTGCAACCTCCGGGCCGTTTCTCGACGAGGTCGAACGCTTCCTCCACCGAGCCTGGGAAGCCAGTGCGGCGGCGGAGGGCGAACCGGAGCGCGTGCTCTCCACGGTCCTGTTCACCGACATCGTCGGTGCGACAGAGCGAGCGATCGAGCTAGGCGACCGCGCGTGGCGGGAGGTGCTCGAGCGGCAACACGAGTCGCCTCACTGAAGGGCATCCCGGGCGAGTGGCAGCTCTTCGCGGTCGATCGCTCGTGACCCCTGCTAGGTGATCGTGCGACGGTCGACCACGCGCTGAAGCTTCCCACCTTCTGAGCGGGGCAGCGTTCCGGGCGCCGCGAGCTTCACCGGCAGCGAGCACCCGATCGTCTCGCGCAGGCGCCGCTCGGTGCGCTCACGCAGGGCGGCAACGTGCCCAAGGTCCTCAGCAAGTCTGTCGGCGCCCCCTTCCTCCAGGAACGCCTCGCTCACCTCGACCTCGACGTACGCCTCGTCCAGCGTGCCTTCGCGGCTCACGACGATGATGTAGTTGGGCGTCAACTCGTGCACCTCGAGCAGTGCGGCCTCGACCTGCGTCGGGTAAACGTTGACGCCCCGGACGATGAGCATGTCGTCGGCGCGACCCTTGATCGAGCTCATGCGCACGAGCGTGCGCCCGCACGAGCACGGCTCCGAGCTCAAGCTCGTGATGTCGCCGGTCCAGTAGCGGATCACCGGCACCGCCTGCTTCGTCAACGTCGTGACGACAAGCACACCTTCCTCCCCCTCCGGCAACGACTCGCCTGTCTCGGGATCGACGATCTCGGGCAAGAAGTGATCCTCGTTGACGTGCGCGCCGGCTCGCTCCTCGACGCACTCACAGGAGACGCCCGGACCGATCACCTCGGAGAGGCCGAAGATGTTCGTGCTGCGGACACCGAGGCCGACGTCGATCTCACGCCTCATAGCCGCCGTCCACGGCTCGGCACCGAGAGCTGCGAAGCGGAGACTGACGTCGTCCGGTGCGACACTGCGCTCCCGAAATGCCTGCGCGAGAGTGAGTGCGTAGCTCGGCGTGCACGAGATCACGTCCGGCCGGAGGTCTTCGATCAGCGTCAGCTGCCGCTCGGTCAGCCCGCCCGAGACCGGAACGACGACGAGCCCGAGCCGCTCACCACCGTAGTGGAGCCCGAGCCCACCTGTGAAGAGCCCGTAACCGTAGGCGTTGTGCAGCATCATTCCCGGCTCGGCGCCGGCCATCGCCAGCGAGCGCGCGTTGACGCGGGCGAAGAGGTCGACGTCTGCGGCCGTATAGGCGACGACGGTCAGCTTTCCGGTGGTGCCGGAGGAGGCGTGGACACGCACGAGCTGCTCGCGGGGGACCGCGAGCATGCCGAAGGGATACGTGTCCCGAAGATCGTCCTTGCGCGTGAACGGCAGGCCTCCCAAGTCGTCGGGCGAATCGATGTCCTCAGGCTTGACTGCTTCCAGTCGCCCACCGTAGAGCGGGACCCTGTCCTTGACGTACGTAACGAGCGCTCGCAGACGCTCCGTCTGCAACGCGCGCAATTGCTCGCGCGGCAGCGTCTCGAGGTCGGGCTCGAAGATCACGAGTGACAGGTGATCAACACGGCCGCGTCTCGTCGGCGAGCGCGATGCTGGTCACGAGCACGCCGCCCGAGCGCGCATAGCTGACGAAGCTCGCCTCGCTCCGCGGATCGCCGTAGATCGGCGAGTAGCGGGGGGCGTCGATGGCGGCGTCGGCAAATCCGCCCGCTGGTACGCAGATCGCGATCTGCTTGCTCGTGCCCTGGTCGCTGGTCGTGCCCCGCCAGTCGCTGGCGTTCGTCTTGATCTCGAAGGAGCGGCTCGAAACGTCCTGTGGCGCGCGAACCGACACTGTCACGTAGCGCAGGAGCCCACCTTTCTGGCCCGGTTTCGCGAAGACCCTGATCTTGCCGAGTGCACGCGGGACCGTCCAACCGTCGCGATAGAGACCGAGCGTCAGCCACTCCGCCCGCCATGGCTTGTCGGCCTCGACGAGCGAGATGCCGCGGTCCTCTCCCTTCGCCTGGCCCGCGATCTTGAACCTCGTCTCGGCGAGCCCCTGAAGGACGTAGGCGCTCGGTGAGACGTTCGCGCGGCCGGTCGAGCGGTCGAAGTCGAGGCGAATGGTCGGGAAGGTCTCGGGCGTGCCGCTGAAGGCCTGCTCGTAGACCGCGGCGCGATCAACCGACGCGTTCCAGAACTCGACGTTCCACCAGTAGGCGACGTTTTCCCAATAGTTGCCGTACAGGATCGGATACGGGACCATCGTTACCGTCGCTTTCGGACCGAGCTTGCGGTCGACCCAGTCGAACACGACGCCCTGATCGAGCGTGATCGGCCGCCCGCTCGTGCCGTCGACCGTGAGCAGCCTGTTGAACGCGAGTGCCGTCTGGGGCGGGATCGTCACGATCGCGAGGACCAGCAGTACCAGCATGAGCCGCCGGCGCTGCCAGAACGTCGCTCCGAGCAGGAGGAGCGCGCCGGCGACGAGCACGGTGAAGGCAAGAAGCAGGCGAACGCCGTTGGCCGAGCCACCGACGTCGAGCAGGCCGTCGTTGAGGACGGCGACCGGCGAGTCGACATTGAGCTTCTCGTACCGAACGACGGGCATGTAGGCGAATCCCAGCCCCACGAGCCCGACCGAGATCACAAGCGCCCAGCGCGGCCAGCGACCGGCTCGCAGGATGGCTACGAACGCGGTCAAGATCAGCGGCGCGACATAGAAGAGGTAGCGGTCGTGCAGCCTGCCCTGGCCGAATCTCAGGTCGTAGGAGGTCACCTCGAGCAGGAAGGCCGCGATCGTGACGGCTGCGATCGCGGCAAAGGCGCGCTGCTCCCTGTCTTGGCAACTGAGCAACGCGGAGAGGAGCCACGTGAATCCAGCGATCAGCGGCACGATCCCGAGGCCGAGCGCGAGCGGCGCCAGGTGCTCGAGCAGGGAGTGGGGCATGCCCCGGGGAAAGAGATTTCCCTCCGCGGTGACGGAGTACGTTCCGAAGACACTCGACAGCCGTCCCGCGGCAAGCAGGCCGACGCCGGCGAGGGCGACCGCGACATAGGCGTAAGACAACGCGCAGTGCCCAGCGACGACCTCGCGCCCGGCGGCGCGAATACGCGAGCCGAGAGAGCCGGTTCCGACGAGCCCGAGGTGATGGAGGTAGAGCGCAACGGGGACGATCAGGAGGAAGATCGCGAATTGCGTCCTGGCGAGCGTTGCGACGACGAGCGCGAGCAGCAGCAGGATGTCGTTGCGAACGCTCGGACGGACGACCGCCTGGTGCAGCACGAGCACCGTCCAGACGAACGCCGGATACGCGACCACCTCAGTCATCAGGAACGAGGAGAGGGTCATCCAAGGCACACAAACGCTGAGAACCGCAACCGAAAGCGCGAGCAGTCGGTCTTGCGTCACCCGGCGTGCGAGCAGGAACGCGGGGATCGCGGCCGAGCTCATCACGAACGCGTTGAGAACGTGTGCGTCGTGCAGCGCAGGGGGAACGAGCCGTCCGCTGAAGACCGGCGCCAGCAGCAGCGGATAAAGCTGGTTGACGTTGCCGATCACCTCGTGATGAACGTGCGGCACGGGTGAGTGAAGCCGGCCGATACTGATCCCCAGACGCTCATAGAGGAGCTCGTCCGTCATCACGTACCAGTCGACGATCTGGCTGGTCACGATCGCCAGACCCGAGGCGAACACGAGCCAGAGCGCCGCGATCCAGACCTCGTCGCGACGGACGACGGCTGGCAGGGCCTTGCGTCCCTCCCGCCCGCTCTCCGTGACTAGCGGCGCACCTTCCAACGCAACGTAAGCGAGCTCGGGAACCGCCTCTAAGGCGGTGGGATGTTCTGGTTGATCCGGAAAAAGTTGTCCGGGTCGTACTTCTGCTTCAGCCCACGCAGCCGCTCGTACTTTTTCGGGCCGTAGGACTGACGGACACGCTCTGCTCCCTCGTCGCCGAGGAAATTCACGTATACGCCCTCGTGCCAGGGCTCGAGCGCCGACCAGAAGTTCCGCACCCACTCCCGCTCTTCGTCGAAGCCTTCGCCCGTCTCCGTACTGCCGCCGATGTTGTAGGTAAACCCGGCGGTGCGGCCGTTGAACGCCGTCTCGTCCTCCCTCACTCGCGCGACTGCGCCTCCCATCTGCCAGATCGGGAACGACGTCAGCGGCGAGGCGATCCGCATGGAGTGCTCGACCGTCATGTCGATGATCTCGTCCGTGAGCTCTGCGACGTCGCAGCTCTTGAAGTAGTACCAACGGCCCGGCACGAAGGCCGGATCGAACATCGCCTGGTGCGCGAGGTACGGCTTCGGCACGCAGAGGTCGAGCAACGGCGTCCCGAACTCCTTGAGCGGACGCATGACGTGCTCGCCCTCCTCGACCGGCCCGGCGTAACAGCAGATCACCATCACGACCAGCTTTCCGTGCAGCTCCTCCGGCACGACCGGCAGCGGCGGAGCCTTGCGGTGCACGACGATCGTCATCAGCTCGTCGGGGGCGGTTCCGACCCAATCGCGATAGAAGCGGAGGACCTCCGGGGAGTCCTCGATCGCCCAGAAGACCGGCCCCGCAATCACCTGTGGGCCGAGCGGCACGCATTCGAACTCGAACTCCGTTGCGATCCCGAAATTGCCGCCACCGCCGCGAACGCCCCAGAACAGATCGGCGTTGTCCTCGGCGCTAGCAGTGACGAACTCGCCCTCCGCGGTCACCAGGTCGACTGAGACGAGCTGGTCGACGCTCAGCCCGTGCTTGCGCATGATCCAGCCGATGCCACCGCCGAGCGTCAGCCCGGCCACGCCCGTGTGCGTGACGATCCCAGACGGGACCGCGAGGCCGAACTGCTGCGTCTCGCGGTCGAGCTCACCGAGCAGAACACCTGCCTGAACCCGCGCGGCCCGCTTCTCCGGGTCGACCCGAACCCCCTTCATCGGCCCGAGGTCGATCATGAGCGCATCGTCGGCCACGGACAGCCCGGGGAAGCTGTGTCCGCCGCTCCGGACGGCCACCGGCAGACCCGTCCTCCTGCCGAACTTCACCGCCGCGATCACGTCCGCGACGCCGGCGCAGCGCGCGATCACCGCTGGACGCCGGTCGAAGGAGCCGTTCCAGATCTTGCGGTGCTCGTCGTACGCGGGATGGGCCGGCGGCACGACCTCGCCGCGGAACGACGCCTCCAGCTCGGCAAGAGCCGCCTCGTCGAGGGCGATGTCACCGGCAGCAACGGCCACGTGGGCAGTCTCGCATGTCCGAGCACTTGCACGAAAGCCCGGTTCCGGACCATGCGCCTCCCGTCCGATCGGCTTCCTCAGCGACTTCAGCCCGTTTCGCCTTCCTTCCAGGCCCGCGACATTCTCTGCCCGGCGACCGCGCATCTCGCCGCAGGCATGGCCCCGGAAGAGCTCGGCGAGAACCTCGATCCGGATACCCTCGTCGGCCTGACTGTGCCCGAGCCGGAGACCGAGCCGGGAAAGATCCGGTGCCAGGTGCTCGAGTACAACCGCTTCGGCAACGTGAAGCTAAACGTGCGGCAGTCGCACCTCGAGGCCGCGCTGCTCTGGGAGACCGGCGAGCTCACGGTCGAGGGCGTGTCGGGCTCCGCACGGGCGCGGCACGGTGAGACCTACGGCGACTTCGAGCCCGGTGAGAATGGCGTCCTGAAGGACCCGCGCGGCTGGCTGACGGTCGTCCGCGGCAATCCTGCCAGCGCGCTCGAAGGGCTCGGCGTGGAGATCGGCGATCAGGTCTGGCTCAGCGGCAACGCGACTCGTGCGGACTAGATCTCGTAAGCCATCAGGATCGCGTCGACGTACTCGTCGCCTCGCCGGTAATGCCCGCGGCGGTAGCCCTCCTTGACGAAGCCGTAGCGCTCGTACAGGGAGATCGCCGCACCGTTCCACGGGAAGACGTGCAGCTCGAGCTTGCGAACTCCTGATCCGCGGGCCCAGACGACAGCCGCGTCGAGCAGCGCCGTGCCGATCCCGCGCCGGCGGTGCGACGCTGAGACCATCAGGCCGAGATCGGCGACATGCTTGCTCGCCGGATGCTGGTCGCGGGCGACCGAGAGCCGGCCGACGATCGCGCCCTCGTCCTCGGCGACGAACACTGCGGCGTTCGGATAACGCCGGATCGCCCGCAGGTAGCGGCGCTCGTCGGCGACCTCCCGCCACCCGTTCGTCGTCACCAACCAGCCTTCCGGCTCCGACCCGACCGCGTTCCCGAGCTCCGTCAGGCCCTCGGCATCCGTGGGTCGAGCCGGACGCACGATCACGCGACGACGACCCCTGCGCCCCCCCGGCGCGGATCTCCGGCGGCGGCGAGTTCCCCGTCCCTGAATGTCACCGCCGCCGCGCCCCCGAAGAAGAGGTTGTGACTGCGCCACCGGGCCACGTTCCAACCGAGGCTTTCCAGTCTGTCGAGCTCGTCCGGATCGTGACCGCCCTCGCAGTGCAGGACGTCGCCCTCGAGGTGAACGCGTGGATTGTCGATCGCCTGCTCCACCGGCAGCCCGTGCGCGACCACGTTGACGACGATCTGCATCACGGCTCCACGCAGGCGCAGCGAGCCGGCACTGCCGACCACGAGGTGAGGTTGCCCATCGCGGAGGACGACCGACGGGCTCATCATCGAGGACAGGCGGGCGCCCGCGCGGGGCGACTTTGCCAGCTCGAACTCGCCGAGCATGTTGTTGAGATGGATGCCCGTACCGGGCACGACGACGCCCGAGCCCGCGCCCGTCGAGGCGGTGAGCCCGACGGCGTTCCCTGTGCCGTCGATCACCGATATGTGCGTCGTGCCGCGCGAGACGAGCGCCGCCGCCCGACGCTGCTGCGCGTGAGCCTGTTGGTGCATGACTCGAGCAAGCGCATCCATCGCCTCTGCGGACCCTGGATGTCCGACTCCGTACTCCTCCAGCAGCGGTAGACCGTACGCGATCAGTGTGCCCCCGCGGGACGGCGGCGGATTGGAGAGGAACTCCTCGCCGCAGAAATCGGCCCGTACCGGACGGCGCCGGATGAGGCGGTATTCCTCCAGGTCGCGGCGGGTGATGCGACCGCCGGACGCCTGCACGTGCTGGGCGATGGCAGCGGCAAGTGGGCCGGCATAGAACTCGTTCGCGCCGTTGGCCGCGAGGAGCTCGAGCGTCTGCGCCAGGTCGGCTTGCACGAGAGTGTCACCTGCGACGAGCCGCTCGCCGTTCAAGTCGTACACGCCACGCGACTCCGGCGTGTGGCGCAGGATCAGGTCGAGGATCCGGTGCAGGTACGCCTGGCCGTTGTTGAGCTCGACACCGTTGCGCGCCAGCGCGATAGCAGGCTCGAAGAGCTCGCGCCACGGCATGGATCCGAGCGACCGGTGTGCCCGCTCGAGTCCGAGCGCGGCACCGGGAACGGCGCACGAAGCGGCGCCGATATGGAAGACCTGAGTCGAGCCTCCGCTGAAGTCGACCTCCACTCGCTCCATCTCGACCGGGTCTGTCCCGTCGAGACCCAGCCCCGGCACCGCAACGAAGAAGTCGAACATGCGCGTCGAACAGTCGCGCGCACGATGCACGAGCATGAACCCGCCGGAGCCCGGGCCCGTTAGAGGACTTTCGGCCACCCACGAGACAAGCGCAGCTGCGACGGCTGCGTCGACCGCGTTGCCGCCGGTCTCGAGCACTTGCGCGCCTGCCTGCGCCGTCAGCGGATGTCCGGCCGCGACCGCCCCTCTCATGCGGCTAGGTTAGCCGTGCTGTTGACCGGAGCCCCATCGCGATGCCACGCTTCGAACGTGCGCAGGGGAGCATTTGCGACCGTGGCGGTCGTGTTGTTTGCGGTCGCCGCCGCCGCGGCAACGGTCTCGTCAGGAGCGCCGCGGGAAGAGCGAGGTCACCGCGTCAGAGACCCATTGCTAGGGACGTGGGACACCGGCCGCATTTCGTTCGACCGGATCAAGGCCTCCCTGACGGCAGCGGGCTACACGGACCCTGAGATCTGGTTCTTCATGCGGGACTTCGGGCTCAGAGGCGCGGCAGGTTGGCGCTTCGATCTCACGTTCTACCACCAGGATGGCTTCCGCTCCTTGATCCGAACCGGTTGGGATCCGGAAACGAGCGCGATGCCCACCGACGGCGAGCACGCGCGGTACCGGTTGCTGCCGAAGCACCGCATCGCGATCATGAGCACAGACCCGAAGTTCCACAGATGGCGCGAGGTCTACTCCTATCGGATCACGGGTAGGACGCTCAGGTTCCGCGTCGTCGGCGAGACCGATCCAACGCTGACGAGAGCGGAGCTACGTCTCGACAGGCGTGGGATGTACGTGATGGCCGGGGCACCGCTGAAGAAGGTCGGGTAGGCGAACGAGAAGGAAGTGGGGACCCGCGCCGGCCGCTCGGCGCGGGCCCTGGGAGAGGCCGCAGCGTGCCTTGCCCGTCCAGGTGGTAGACGCGCGGGAACAGCGCGACTGGCGCCGTGCCCGCCCAGTTCACTCGAACGAGCTACCTCGAGTGGAGCCGAACCGCTAGCTACTGAGAAACGAAGGCGGCTCGAGCTCGTCTTCGGGGGCAGTCAGCGCGCTGACCAGGCTCGGGGTGCTCCGCCCGGGCCGTCCCGTCCCGCCCAGGCCGGTCGCGATCACCGTGACCCATACCTGGCCGGCGAGACGCTCGTCGATCGTGGCGCCGAAGATGATCTGCGTGTCGTCGGTCGCAGTCTGCCGGATGACTTCCGCCGCCTCGTTCACCTCGAGCAGAGACAGGTCCTCGCCACCGGCGATCGAGAGCAGGATGCCGCGGGCCGCTCGCACCTCCGTGTCGATGAGGGGCGAGCGCAGCGCGCGCTCTGCCGCCTCCCGTGCACGACTCTCTGCCCCGGACGAGAAACCGATCCCCATCAGCGCAGTACCGGAGCCTTCCATGATCGTGCGCACGTCGGCGAAGTCGAGGTTGATCAAGCCCGGGAGCGTGATCAGGTCGCAAATGCCCTGAACGCCCTGCCGGAGGACGTCGTCCGCGATCTTGAAGGCGTCCAGCATCGAGGTGGACTTGTCCAGCACCTCGAGCAGCCGGTCGTTTGGAATGACGATGGTCGTGTCGCACTCCTTGCGGAGCGCGTTGACGCCCGTGTCCGCCTGCGAGCGCCGCTTGGTTCCCTCGAACTTGAACGGGGTCGTGACGATGCCCACGGTGAGGGCGCCGAGATTCTTCGCGATCCTCGCGACGATCGGTGCAGCGCCCGAACCCGTGCCACCGCCTTCACCTGCGGTGACGAAGACCATGTCGGCACCGCGAAGCGCGTGCTTGATCTGGTCCTCGCTCTCGTCCGCCGCCCTACGACCGATGTCGGGATCGGAACCAGAACCGAGCCCTTGAGTGAGCTCACCGCCGATGTGGATCTTCATCTCGGCGTCCGAGATCCGCAGCTGCTGGACGTCGGTGTTGACGGCGACGAACTCCACCTGGCTGAGGCCTGCATCGATCATCCGGTTGACGGCGTTCAAGCCTGCTCCGCCCACGCCGACGACCTGGATCTTCGCGATGTAAGAACCGAGCTGGCCGGCGCGCGCATGATGCAGGCGCGGCGGAGGCTCGGGCATCGGCTCGATGTACCGCGTGACGGGCGGCTCGGGAATCACGGGCGGCGCCGGAACGGGCTCGGGAACGACCTCGGGAGCCGGCAACGCCCCCTCGGGCTTCGGCTTCGCCGGCGTGCGCTCGGCCTCAGTTTCGGGTCGCGGCGGCGACTGCGGCTCGATCTCGTCCTCCCAGGTAGGGACGTGCTCGACCGTCGACTCATGCGGCTCTTCGGCCTGCGCTTCTGCCTGCTCCTGCTGGCGCTGCGCAGCCTCGGTTGCCTTGAAGAGCTCGGCGAGAGGGCCCTCACGCATGCTCGCGCGCTTTCGCGCCATTGAGCACCTCCTTCGCGAGATCACGGTAGAGCGCGGCCGCGTCGCCACTCGGGTCGTAGCTCAGAACCGACTGTCCCTTCACCGGCGCCTCCGCGTAGCGAATCGTCTTGCGGATCTTCGTATTGAAGACGAGGTCGCCGAAGTTCTCCTTCAGGATCTCGACAGCCTCCTTCGAGTGCAGCAGACGCCGGTCGTACATCGTCGGGAGGATCCCCTGGATCGCCACGGCTGGATTCAGGTTCTCGCGGATCATCGACAGAGTGTTCTCCAACTGCACGAGCCCGCGCAAGGACAGATACTCGCACTGGACGGGAACGATCACCCCGTTCGAGGCGACGAGCGCGTTGATCGTCAGCAGGCCGAGCGACGGCGGCGTGTCGATGAGGATGTAGTCGTACTTGGGCAAGACGCTCACCAGCGCCTTTTCCAGCGCGCGCTCGCGGCCGATCATCGAGGAGAGCGCGAGCTCTGCGCCTGCGAGGTCGATCGACGAGACCGCGACGTCGGCCTCGGCCGGCCGGATGATCTCCTCGATCGGAAGCTTGTGGACGAGGACGTCGAACATCGATCGCTCTATCTCGTCCGGGTTCCAGCCCTGGCTCATCGTCAGGTTCCCCTGCGGATCGAGGTCCACGAGGAGCACGGAATAGCCTTCTTCCTTGAAGGCGACTCCGAGGTTCAGCGTCGTCGTCGTTTTCGCCACGCCGCCCTTTTGGTTGGCGAACGCGATGACCCTGCCCAAAGGTGATCCCTTCTCAGTGACTTTTGCGCGTGTGTTGGGACGCGGAAGTAGGCGAGAGAGCCGCATGTGGCGCTCTTTCGGGCCAGGATAGCGGGTTCCTGCCGATATCCCGCATGATCACGCGCCTGCCGGACGCCGCCTGGCCTGCCGACGAGCCGGTTTTACACGCTCTCGACCGCGAGCGTCAGACGGAGCGTATAGCTGAGGGTGACGCCGACCGTACTGACGAGCCTGGCATCACAGGTCGCAGGCCCCAAGTTCGGAACGTCCAGCGTCCTTCGCGCGCGCCCCTTGCCGAACGCTCTGCTCGCCACGATACGGCCGTCGCAGACGATCTGGGCCCGGGCGCGGACTCCTTTGCGCTTGGCTCGCGACACCGTCGCGGTGAGGGTGACACGGCGGCCGGGGCCGAGCAGCCCGAACGGCAGCACGCGGCGATCGTGTGGGATGAGCACTCCCTGGCGGGTGATGACGAGCGGCACCTCGGGTGCCGCGGGGAGAGCCGACGTCGGCGTGCCGAGCTCCGAGAACAGCTCCGCCTTGAGCGTCGCGTCCGGCGGCGCCAGCCAGGGGATGCCGTAGCGCATGCCCGTATGGATGTACGCGTAGTCCTCGGCGAAGATCTCCGGGATACTGTGACTCCAGCCGAGCGAGTAGTCGAACGCGACCTGATGGGACGACAGCAGCGACGCGATCCCCCGCGCCTGCCACCAGACCTGCGTCCCGTTCAGCTCTGGCTCTCCGGCGACAGGCCAGAACGTGTCGAGGTGATGCCCGTACTCGTGCAGCAGGACGCTTTCCAACGTCGTGCCCTTCCCCGTAGGGACGATGATCGTGGGCGTGCCCTGCCTTCCTGTGTAGCAAGCGGCCGCCTCGCCGCCGCACAGGCCCGCGATGCTTGCCTCGGGGACGATCCTGATCGTGAC
>UEXU01000006.1_pt1 | contig 12242 bp, 14 predicted proteins | sample 4301121 | NCBI WGS metagenome assembly UEXU01 (sample SAMEA4773174, study PRJEB27434) | metagenome | biome: 2259; feature: agricultural soil; material: soil | place: USA | collected 2014-09 | depth 0.25 m
TTGCCGTCGTCAAGGTCGGCGCTGCGACCGAGACCGAGATGAAGGAGAAGAAGCACCGCGTCGAGGACGCGCTCCAGGCCACCCGTGCCGCACTCGAGGAGGGCATCGTCCCCGGCGGAGGTGTCGCGCTCCTCAACGCGTCTGGATCGATCAAGCTGGACGGCTTCGGCGATCCGGACGAGCGGACGGGGGCGCAGATCATCGTGCGCGCGCTCGAGGAGCCGCTCCGCCAGCTCGCCTACAACGCGGGCCTCGAAGGCTCGGTCGTCGTCGACAAGGTCCGCAAGGCCGCCAAGGGCCAGGGCCTGAATGTCGACACGAACGAAGTCGAAGACCTGGTAAAGGCGGGGATCATCGATCCGACCATGGTCACGCGCTCGGCGTTGCAGAACGCGGCCTCGATCGCGAAGAACATCCTCATGACCGAAGCCATCGTCGCGGAGCCACCCGAAAAGGCCGGAGCCGGCATGGGCGGCGGCATGGGCGGCATGGGCGACATGGGCGGAATGATGTAAGCGGGCGTGAACCAACCGATCGGTTCAGCAGGGAAGGCCGGCCGCAGGGCCGGCCTTCTGCGTGTCTAGCGCGATCCCAAGGGTGTCGGCTGCTAGTATCTCTTGTAGCTACGCGAACCCGGTGACGCCTCCGCGCCCTCCCGCTTTCGTTCGGGAGGTGTTTATAGAAGTGGCGGACGTCCAGCAGAATGGTCGCAACGCCACGTCCTCTTCCGGGACGATCACGACGTGCACTTTCTGCGGCCGCGTCGCCTTCGGAGAGGGCTGGCAAGACATTGGCGACCGGGCGGAGAGTTATCTCGCCGTGCGTCCGGACACGGATTCGATGTGCCCGCGCTGCGCGGTATGGCTACCTCCCCGACTCCCGCCGCTGAACGGATTCCAGCCCCCGGCGGACTCGACGTCGCGGGCCCCATTCGCTCGCCTGGGCCGATTGGCCGCGCCGTCGAACCGGCATCGGCAGCACGTGGAAGTTGCAGGTTGACCAGTTCGCTATCTAGAGCCGGCCCGGCGCCCGCACTCGATCCCAGTTCGCACCCGACCGGTCAGTCGCCGCCGTGGGAAGGCGGAAAGCGGCTCGTTCAACACGGCCGCCGCTCATGACCATCGAGACGTCGCGGAGGCACGGGCCGTTCGATGCGCGCTGGCCGTCCGGGCGCCGAGACGGCTCGGATGGAGTACCTGCTACAGCTCTTCTCGCCGCAGACGTCCCGGAACGGCTCGACTGGTCCGCCCTCTCTGCCCGTTACTTTCGCGGGCGGCGTCGGCACAACCTGGAAGCCCTTTCCGCCTACGCCGCGTACAGGCATGGCCGCGAATGGCAGACCAGCGGTCGTCCGAGGACGCCAAGGCTCCGCCTCGTGTCAAAGGAGCCGGTCCCACCAGCGATCGAAGCGGAGCCGGACGCTGCCGGAGCTCGGCGCCTGCTGGCCGCCGTGGCAGCGGTGCAGGTGTGGGAAGGGGAGGGTGGCTATACCCCCTAATGCGTAATGCGCAGCGCGAGATTCGCGACCACGACGCCCTCGAACGGCGTGGGATCGAGGTCGACCCGGACACCGAGCGCGAGCGCGAATCGGTGCCCGGACCGCTTCAGGGCTCATACGAGTCGACCACCGACTCGCTCGACCTGTTCCTGCGCGAGGTCGGCCGGCATCCGCTTCTTACCCCTGCCCAGGAAGTAGAGCTCGCGAAGCAGATCGAGCGCGGCGACCAGGATGCGAAGCAGCACATGATCGAGTCGAACCTGCGGCTGGTCGTTTCCATCGCGAAGAACTACCGCAACCAGGGCCTGCCCTTCCTCGACCTGATTCAGGAGGGGACGCTCGGCCTGATCCGCGCGGTCGAGAAGTTCGACTGGCGCCGTGGCTACAAGTTCTCCACCTACGCGACCTGGTGGATCCGGCAGGCGGCCGCGAGAGGACTCGCCGACAAGGCGCGCACGATCCGGCTGCCCGTCCACATTGTCGAGCGGCTGCAGAAGATGACGCGGGCAGAACGGACACTTTGGACCCGGCTTGGGCGCGAGCCGGCCCTGGAAGAGATCGCCGAGGAGGCGAACCTCCCGCTCCAGCAAGTGCACGAGGTGCGCGCGGCCGCACAGGCGAGCGCGAGCCTCGACCAGCCGGTCGGCGAGCAGGGGGATGCGCTCTTCGGCGACTTCGTCGCCGGCGACGACCCACTGCCGGAGGAGAAGGCCGACGTCTTGCTCCGCAGGCAGGCGCTCTCGCAGGCGCTGGCGGTGCTGCCCGATCGCGACCGCCAGGTGCTCGCCCTCCGCTATGGACTTGACGGTGTCGAAGCCGAGACGCTCGAGGACGTGGGGCTTCGCTTCGGACTCTCGCGCGAGCGGATTCGGCAGATCGAGCGCGACTCGCTCAGGCAGCTCGCAACGTTTCGCGAAATGCAAGCCGTCGTTGAGTGACGACCAGCACGCGTCGACAACGGCGCCGGTCCCCCACGCTTACATAGGCAGCACGTGCGAGGTCAGCTTGCGGGCGCGAGTGCAATCTCGGGGGAAGCGGAGGCAGCGTCGGCGAGCTCTGCATCGCGCGCAGCGAGTGTCGTGTAGCGCCCACCGGCGCGGATGAGGTCGTCGTGCCGACCGGACTCGACCATGTGGCCGTGGTCGAGCACGATGATCTGGTCGGCATCGCGCACGGTCGAGAGCCGGTGCGCGATCGCGATCGTCGTCCGTCCCGCCGAGAGCCGGTCGAGCGCCTCCTGCACGAGCCGCTCGGTCTCGGTGTCGAGCGAGCTTGTCGCCTCGTCGAGAACGAGGATCGGCGGGTTCCGCAGGATCGTGCGCGCGATCGCGATGCGCTGCTTCTCGCCGCCGGAGAACCGATAACCGCGTTCGCCGACAACGGTGTCGTATCCGTCGGGCAGCGCCGCGATCACGTGATGGATCCGCGCCGCCTCGGCGGCCATCTCGATTTCCTTGTCGGTTGCGTCGGGCTTCGCGAAGCGGAGGTTCTCGCGCACCGATTCGTGGAAGAGGTACGTCTCCTGCGAGACAACGCCGACGAGATTGGATAACGCCTCGAAGCTCAGATCGCGGATGTCGACGCCGTCGATCGTGATCTTGCCGCGACTGACGTCGTAGAGCCGCGCCGCCAGGTAGCCGAGCGTTGTCTTGCCGGAGCCGGTCTCCCCAACCAGTGCGGTCGTCGTGCCGGCCTTGACCGTGAACGAGATGTCCTGAAGCGTCCACTCCTCGCCGTAGCGGAACCAGACGTGATCGAACGCGACATCGCCGGGTTGGCCGACGGTGAGCGCGTCCGGCTTCTCCTCGATGTCGATCGGCTGGTCGAGGTATTCGAAGATCCGGTCGAACAGTGCGAGCGACGTCTGCACGTCGAGGCCTACGCCGAGCAGAGAGCCGACCGGAAAGAAGAGTCGGGTCTGGAGTGTCGTGAACGCCACGAGCGTCGGGATCGAAACTGAGTGCGAGCCATGCGCAAGCGCGAGCCCGCCGAACCAGTAGACCGCCGCGGGCATGATCGCGAAGCTCGTCTGGATCGACGCCATCACCCAGCGACCGGCCATCCGTTGGCGCACCTCGAGATCGGCAAGGCGCAGCGAGTCGGCTTCGAACCGGTCGGCGAGCTCGTTCCCGCGTCCCATCGTCTTCCCGAGCAGGATCCCCGAGACCGAAAGCGACTCCTGCACGAGGCTCGAGATGTCGGCGAGTGTTTCCTGCGTCGTCTTCGCGATTCGGCGCCGCTCGTTCCCGACGCGTCGCGTGAGCAGAACGAAGAACGGGATAAGCGCGAACGCGAACAGCGCGAGCTTCCAGTTGAGGACGAGCATGCCGACCATGGTCGCGCCGACGGTCGTCACGTTGGATGCGATCGACGTCGCCGTGTTCGTGACGACGTTCTGCACGCCGCCGATGTCGTTCGAGATCCGCGACTGAACCTCACCCGTGCGCGTGCGAGTGAAAAAGGCGAGCGAAAGGCGCTGCAGGTGCCTGAAGACCGAGGCCCGGAGGTCGTGCATCACGCGCTGGCCGACCTGGTTGGAAAGAAGCGTCTGGGCCACCCCAAGAGCACCGGTCACGATCGCGATCGCGACTATTCCGCCGGCGTTGAAGGAGAGCGACGTCGTGTCGTTCTGCCCGATCGACTCGAGCACGCGCTTGAGCAGGAAGGCGGGGATCACACCCAGTCCGGCCGAAACGACGATCAGCAACAGAACGCCGCCGAGACGGAGCTTGTACGGAACGAAGAGGCGCCCGATGCGGCCGAGATTCGCGCGACGCAGAGCAGGGTCGGCCGGACGCTCCGGCGGCGCTTCGGAAGAGTGAAAGAACATGCCCATCCAGCGTCAGGGTACGTCGTCGAACACGATCGACGCACGTCCCGGCGCCACCGCCTTACAGGTCTCTTGCCCCGACCTGGTTAGAAAGCGGCTGCTCCGGGAAGGATTTGTGCGGAGCCACAACCTACCCGCGAAGGGAAGTGAGGCTACATGCGGCGCTTCATCCTATGTCTCGTTGCCACCTGCGTGGTCGCCGGGCCGACCGCGAGTGTGGCGCCCGCGAAAGGCGGCCAGGGCGTGATGTGCGTCCTGCACGCAAGGCTCGCGGCCCAGAACGAGACGACCGGCTCGACCTCGATCGCCAAAGGCCACACGCTGATCAAGGTCCGAAACGACGGGACGATCGAGTTCAAGACTCGAATCAACAACAAGAACCACGAGACGTTTGTCGCCGGCCACATCCACTTGGCACCCGTGGGCGTCGCGGGCCCAGTCGTCGTGCCGCTGTTCGTACCACCCTCGCCGCCGACGAGCCTGCGCCACGTCAAGCAGAGCGGCATAGCCACGCCGAACGCAGGCACGACAGGTGCCGCCCTCTGCCAAAACCCGAGCGCCTACTACGTCAACTACCACACGACGGCGTTCCCGGGCGGCGCGATCCGCGGCCAGCTGCAGTAGCGCAGAAGCATCTCGACGGGGCGGGCGAACGCTCGCCCCCTTGCGGTCCCGTCAGGGAATCCGGTGGGCGATCCCTGGATAGTCGGCGACCAATCCATCCCGGTCGAAAACAATGTCCGCGACGAAGTCTTCACCATCCTGAGCGACAGCCTCGAAGCGGACGCGCGCTCCATCGGTCAATTGCTCGAGGTGCGTGTAGCGCTGCAGAGAGGGGTGGATGCCGAGGTCGGGCACCGAGATCCACACCATCACGAGCTCGCCGACCGAGCCGCCCTTGTGAAGATTGTGCCGCAGGACTGGCAGCGAATTGAAGAGCGGCGACAACCCGAGGTCGGGATCAACTGCGTTGCCGAACGGACCGACGTCACCTCCCGGCATGGGGAGACGCGCGTCCCCGGAAGTTCGCGTGTTGACGATCCATTCCCCGACCGGCGTGCGGGAGAGAGAAAGGCTCCGGTGCCATCCGTCGCCCCGCGCTGAAACCTCGACCTCGGTCGTGACGAAGCCTGTTGCAGTCGTAAGTGAGTAGTCGAGTCGGTACGGCAGTGGATCGCTGCCGATCGCGATGCCGGCCGCAGAGAGACGTTCAGCATCGAAACGGATCTCGGCGAACTCAGCACCGAATGGCTCGTCTTTCGACCAAGCCACAGCCCTGGCGACTCTGAGCTGATCATCCACCGCAGACCCCCGTGGTGGTCACGGCGCAAGGAGCCTGAGCTTGCGGAGCGCTCCCGCGTCCGTCGACGCTTCGCGCGCGGCGTTTGCGCGTTCGCCGAGGTGCGCTTCGAGACGCCAGAGGTTGTCGAGATGCTGGCTTGCCCAGAGCAGGACGAGCGCGGCCTTGACCGTAGCCTTGTCACGGTCTCGCGCTGCTTCGCGCACGCACGCAAGGAGTCGGCTGCTGCCCTCGGCGTCGCGGATGTGAGGCGGCGGCACCGGGCGGCCGTTTACGAGCGCGTATCCGAGCATGACATACCACGACTGGAGAGCATGGAGCTCGCGGTCGAGGTTCTCGCCGCAGCGCTCGAGTCGGGTCTCGCCCTCCGCCATCGCCCCGAGCGATGTGAGCGATTGCGCTGCCCGGCGGACCCGCGACGCGCCGCCGACGAGCGCCCCCACGTCCTCGACGTTTATCGCTGTCGCGGAGCGCTCGGCGAGATACTGCCGGAAGGCGTCGTCGAGCCGGTGGAGGGCGCTATCCGCGGCACGCCCGGCGCGAGCGGCGTCCTCGGAGTCACCTCCCTCGATCAGCTGCCGGGCCGTGGCGACGACGTAGTCCACACCGCGGGCGTACGCGGTCGCAACGTCGTCGCGCAGGAGCGCAGCCGCGCCGCGCGGCCAGAACAGGAGACCGACTCCGAGGCTGATCGCGAAACCGATGGCGACGTCCTCAACGCGAACCAGGCCCACCCTCCAGCCGACCGGTTGGATGATGTTGAAGAGCACGAAGAGGGTGATCGTGAAGGCCGCCTGGCCTGCCGCGAACGAGATCGCTCGCGGCGCGTAGGCGGCGAGCAGGATCGCAACCGGCAGCACGCCCCACAGGACGGCCTCGTGGGTCCCGATGCCGATCACGAGCAGCGCGCCCACGACGATTCCGACTGCGGTTCCCGCGAGCGCGCTGAGAATGGACCAGCCGGTGCCGAGCGCGTTCGACCGCAACACAGAGAGCGTCCCCAGCACGACCCAGAACCCGTGCTGAAGTCCCGTCCGCTGCGCAATATAGACGGCGATCGCCAGTCCGGCGGCGCCGCGGACGCTGTTCTGAAACCACACCGACCTCACGCTGGCGTGCTCGACCGCGATCTGCTCTGTTGCTTCGAGCGCTGCGCGGGTCGGTGGCGGTTGCGCGAGGTCTCGGTGATCCAGCTCCGGCGCATCCGCGCCGCTCGCGAGCAGGGCGTAGCCTGCGACTTGCCGGGCGGAGTAGGTTGCTGCACGGATCCGGAACGGCCCCTCGAGCGCCGCCGGAACTGAGCCGGCGGGAGTGTCGGTTGGCAGCTCTGGCAGCCGTCGCACGAGTGCGAGGGCGACGGCGTCTCGCGCCGCGTCGAGCCGTGCAAAGTCGGGCTGCACATCGCGGCCTTCGAGCCTCTCCGCGCCGGCGTGCAGTACGGCTGCGGCCGCCGCCAAGGCCTCCGCATCTTCCGCGCAGGCGAGCTCGAGTGTCACCTGCTGGGCCGACGGCGCGAGGAAGGAGAGGAGCCAATCCAGCTCGTCGGGAAGCGAAGCGAGCGCGGCCATCGGTCGGGTAGGTCCCGTGGGGCCATGCTGGCCAAGGAGACGCCGCCCGAGATCGTCGACCGCCTCGCGTGCGAGACGTGTGCGTTCCGCGAGCTGCTCCGTGCGTGCGTCCACGAAGTCCGCCACGGCGCGCATCGCGCCGGCGGCCTCGTGTCGAAGGTCGGCACGCCAGCGAGGGGGCCAGAGGAGCATGACGGCGAAGATGCCGGCGCCGGTGGCGAGGCCCCAGCCTTCCAGGCGGTCGGGAATCGCGGAGTTCGGGGCTGGAATCGTCACGGGCAGGACGAATGTCAGGATTGCTCCGGTCGAGGCGGCCGCGAAGTAACCGCTGATCACGCCCGAGAAGAGGGTGCCGAAGCCGACGACCGCCATCGCACCCGCGCCGAGCCAGGGGTTTCGCGAGCAAAGGGTTCCGAGCGTGATGAACAAGGCGCCGACGCACGCCAGAGCCAGGTACGCAAGGAAGCGGGTCCGCGGCGGGCCGCCGAACTCGACCAGGACGAGCAGCGCGAACGAGCCGAAGGCCGCGAGAATTGACGTCTGCGGCTGGTTGATCACCTTGTCCGCGAGTGCGAAGACCGCCGGGATGACGATCGCTGCGCGCGCGGCGCTCTTCAGCGCTGCCAGGTTCGCCACGGCTGGCGATGATATGCCCGCTCCTGCGGCCGCTAGCGAGAAGCCAGGAGAAGGGAGTGCAGATGGATAGGGACGACCACGTGATCGGCGGGAAGTGTGAGTGTGGCGCGGTTCGTTATCGGGTTGCCGACGCGTTTCTCTATGCGTCGAACTGTCATTGCTCGCGCTGTCGCGCAGCAACCGGTTCGGCGTTCAAGGCATTCGCCGGCATCGAGCGCGAAAAGCTCGAGATCACGGACGGAGCAGAGAGGCTGCTCGTCGTCGGAGAGGCAGACTCGAACGATACGCGCTGCGCGGCGTGTGGCTCACTCCTCTTCTCCGTCGTACGAAACGGCGCCTACGTGCATGTCGCGATGGGCTCGCTTGTCGATGCCCCCAGCCTGCGACCGACCAAGCACATCTTCGTCGGCTCGAAGGCACCCTGGTTCGAGATCACCGACGATCTGCCCCAATTCGAGGAGCACGCGACCTAGTCCCGCGTCGACGCGTCTTCGGCTCTTACGCGTTTGTTCGGCTAACGCGGCGCGGAGGTTGTTTCGGCCGCGATCGCCAGGATCGTCGCGTGTAGGCGCTCGGGAACTTCGCTCTTGTCCAGGTAGGCGCCTGTTCCGCGCTCGTCAGGGTGAGGTCGACGGTCTTCGAAGATCGAGCCGCTGATCAGGATCACGCGCGCGTTCGGGTGGCGCTCCTGAAGCAGGTGTGCGCATTCGATCCCGCTCATGGTGGGCATGAGCACGTCGATAACGGCCACGTCGGGCTCGGCGCGGGAGGCCGCCGCGAGTGCCTCCTCTCCGCTCGAGGCCTTGCCGACGATCTCCAGCCGTGGCTCTCCCGTGAGCAGCGTCTCGAGCGAGTTCAGGAAGGTCGCGTCGTCGTCGACGAGCAGTATCCGGATCGGTTGGGCTTCCATCGCGTCTGGCAGACCCCGACTCTAGGCTAATTCGAGAGGCCCAGGATCGATATTCCTGCAAATTGGGCATTTCGACGTGTCAATCGGCGAACAGGTTCACGCGCTCGCCAAAACGCGGTGCGTTCGGTTGAGCGGCTACTGTGCCGCAGGGCGGGAGTCGTTGCTACGAGTGGAGAGGAAGGTGGCATGACGGGAAAGGCCGACTTCACACCCGAGGAGTGGCAGGTCGTACTCGAGGGTCCGCCGAGCGCGGGCCTGATCGTCGTCACGGCGCAACGGGGCGGGAGCTTCCGGGAGACGATCGCGATGGCGAAGGCGTACGTAGAGGCGCGTCAGCAGCACGGTGAGAGCCAGCTGCTGGACGAGATCGTCTCAGCGAGGCCGCAGACCGACCACACGCGTTACCACTCGCCCGACGAGCTCAAAGAACACGGTCTGCAGCATGTTCGCGATGCGGTCCAAATTCTTCAGCGCAAGGCGACGCCGGCAGAGGTCGAGGACTACAAGCGCTTCGTGCTCAACCTCGCAGACAAGGTCGCCAACGCTCACAGGGAGGGCGGAGAGAGCGTCAGCCCGGCCGAGCGCGCCGCGATCGAGGAGATCGCAGCGACCCTGGATTTGCCGGCCCCGTAGGCCGACGACCGATGACTGCCGTTCTGCTCATTCTCGCGGTCCTCGCGTTCCTGCTCGTGCTCTTCCTGGTCTCGGCCATCAAGGTCGCCCGCGAGTACGAGCGCGGAATCGTCTTCCGGCTTGGTCGACTGCTGCCGCAGCCGAAAGGGCCAGGGCTGTTTCTGTTGATCCCAGTTGTCGACCGGATGGTCAGGGTCGACCTGCGCACGATCACCCTCAGCATCCCGCCGCAGGAGGTGATCACCAAGGACAACGTTCCTGCGCAGGTGAACGCCGTCGCCTACTTCCGCATCGTCGACCCGAAGGCCGCGATCGTCCAGATCGAGAACTTCATGGTCGCGACCTCCCAGATCGCCCAGACAACCTTGCGCTCGGTGCTCGGTCAGCACCTCTTCGACGAGCTGCTGTCCGATCGCGACAAGCTCAACGCGATCCTCCAGGAGATCATCGACGAGAGGACCACGCCCTGGGGGATCAAGGTGGCGCGCGTCGAAGTCAAGGACGTCGAAATCCCGGAATCGATGCAGCGCGCGATGGCCCGGCAGGCGGAAGCCGAGCGGGAACGCCGGGCGAAGATCATCAACTCCGAGGGCGAGTTCCAGGCGGCTGAGCGCCTCAAGGACGCGGCGGTTGTCCTCGGCGAGCAGCCGGTGGCGATCCAGCTGCGCTACTTGCAGACATTGCTCGAGCTCGCCGGCTCGCAGACGACGAAGATCATCTTCCCTGCTCCGATCGATTTGATCAGTCCGTTCCTCTAGCCTGCTGGTGTCCCCTGGAGCTAAGCGAACTCGGTGACGCTCCCGCGTCCTCCCGCTTTCGTTCGGGAGGTATTCAAAGAAGTGGTGGAGGTCCCGCAGAGTCGTCGCTGGTCGACACCGGTCGTGTTGTTAGTGCGCTGGCATCGCTCGCTATGGGCGCGACGGATCTTCGCCGGGGGATCCGGGGCGGCTTTGATCGTCTTGGTGTTGTTGGCCGTTCGTCATTTCGAAACGACGTCGTGGCCGCTCTCGAGCGGACACCCGGCCTTGCTCGTGACGGCGGGGCTGCTCTTTCTCCTCGCTCAGGCTCTCAAGGCCTACGGGTGGGGCCGGCTATTCGCGCCGAACGAGCGGCCCAAGCCGCTTGCGCTCGCCGCTGCCAACGGCGGCGCAGCACTGATCGGAGTCGTCCTTCCTGGTCGCTTCGACGACGCGATGCGGGTCGCCGTAGTCCGCCGCTATCCAGGCTGTCCGGCCGGCGTGCGTGCGCTCTGCCTCTCGCTCGTCATGCTGGGGCTGATCGACAGCGCCGCACTGGCGCCACTTGCAAGGGCTCGGGGTCGTGGCTGTCGCCGGGCTCGGAGCCACCGCGTTGATCGTGGCGATGCCGCGCCTGGCAGCAAGCAGGCGTGCACTGCGCTTCCCGGCTCGGCCGCTGGCTGAGCCCGCGCACGACCTCGCTGCGCCGTGCGTGGCAGGCATGGGCGCTCGTTTCTGCGTGCTGGCTGGTGCGGGCGGTCGCGCTCTTTCTACTCCTGGGCACTCTCGGAGTCGGCTTCTCGTTCTCGCTCGCGCTCATCGTTCTCTGCGCCGGCGCGGGAGCAGCGGCCCTGCCGATCGGTCCTGCGGGCGCCGCCACACAAGTCGGTGCCGGCGCTGCGACCCTCATCGCCTCGGGCGTGGGGACGTCGCAAGCGCTCGGTGTCGCCGCTTCCGTTGTGGCTCTCGGGGTTCTCTCCGGGGCCGCCGTCCTTCTCTTCGCTGTTGCGTGCCGGAGCGCCCGGTTGCTCTTGCCGACCCGGGCTGCCGAGTCTCTCGCTTGAGCTCGGCCGTACCGAGGCGCAGACGCTCAGGCCCCGCGGGAACGTCGGCGCCGCGCCCGGCCGTGCTGTTCCTCGGGAACGAGCGAGACGTCGATCGCGATGCGTCTTCCGTCGCGCTCGCTGACGGTCAACCGGACCGCTAGCCGTGCACAACGGCCGACGGGCGCGGCTCTGTCGACGAAGCCATCTCGGTCGACGTACAGGCGCTCGCCCTCCTCGGTCAGGATGAAGCCGTAGTCCTTGGCCTCGTGGAACCACAGCATCGCCCCGTTCACGGTTGTCGCCTGTTCGTGACCGCCGTCGGGATCACCATCGCCGGCCCCCTCCCGCGCGACTCGCGCGCCAGAGGACGAACGCCCACACCGCGATTGCGAGGAGCCCGATACTCGCTCCGACCAGGAAAGTGATCAGTCCACCCATCCGATTCTCCTTCAGCGGTGGCGGTAGACGATGCGTCCGCGACCGAGGTCGTACGCGGACAGTTCGATCGTGATCCGGTCGCCGGGGAGGATTCGGATGCGATACCGCCGCATCTTTCCCGCCGTGTAGCCCAGCGTCTTGTAGCCGTTGTCGAGACCGATCTTGAACATGCCGTTGCCGAGCGACTCCAACACCTCGCCGTCCATCTCGACCTTGTCGCTGCTTGCCCTCACGTGCTCCTCTCACCTCCCTGGTCGCCCGCGCGACGATCGCGCGAGCGACACCAGGCAGGAGCTGTCACTCAGGAAATCGAGACGGCCGAGACGGCCTCGACGACCGAGACGTCGTACGCCTCGACGCCCTTCGACCCTTCGCGCTGCTCGAAGTTGACCTTCGTTCCCTCCGGGAGGGACTTGTAGCCATCACCGACGATGTTGCTGTGATGGATGAACAGGTCCTTGCCGCCGCCCTCGTCGGGCGTGATGAACCCGTATCCCTTGGGATCGCTAAACCACTTTACGGTTCCAGTTGCCATGTAAAAACACCTCCCTTGCCACCTAACGAACGGGCAAGGAAAGCGCTGCGCGCAACCGAACTCGCTCTAGCTCACCTTCAAAGTAGCGCAAACTCAGGCCGGTCACCGGAA
>UEXU01000357.1_pt1 | contig 12115 bp, 11 predicted proteins | sample 4301121 | NCBI WGS metagenome assembly UEXU01 (sample SAMEA4773174, study PRJEB27434) | metagenome | biome: 2259; feature: agricultural soil; material: soil | place: USA | collected 2014-09 | depth 0.25 m
TCGTGGGTCACTACATCGGCGATCCGCAGGTCTACCGCTCGAAGGACGAGCTGGCCGAGGTGCGTGAGACACAGGACCCAATCGAGCACCTGCGTCAGAAGCTCGAGCTCCACGACAGCGAGGTCGAGGAGGTCGACCGCGAGGTCCAGGAGATCGTCGAAGCGGCCGTGGAGTTCGCGAAGAACGGCACGGATCCGCGGCCTGAGGACGCGCTGAAAAACGTGTATGCCTGACGTTCCTGAGACGCCGCTGGCGGTGCGACGCCGGAGGGGACACTATTGTCAATACGGCCCCGAAGAGCGGCGTGCCGCCAGCGGCGTCAGGCCGCCGCGGAGGCCGGCTCCGCCGGCTGGGAGCGGTGGGCGGTCAGGAACGTCAGGTGCCTGAGCTGTCCTATCGGGAGGCAGTGCGCGAGGCACTTGTTCGGGCGATGCGCGAGGACGACGACGTCTTCATCCTCGGCGAGGACATCGCCGAGATGGGTGGCTCGATGGGTGTGACGCAGGGGATGCTCGACGAATTCGGGCCGGAGCGGATCCGCAACACGCCCATCTCCGAGATGGCTCTTGCCGGCGCCGCCATCGGCGCGGCGATGCAGGGGATGAGGCCGGTCGCCGAGATCATGTACGAGGATTTCCTGACGCTTGCGGCCGAGCAGATCGTCAACCAGGCCGCAAAGCACCGCTACATGTCGGGCGGACAGCTGACGGTGCCCGTCACCTTCCGCACACAGGGCGGTGCAGGGTGGTCGCCGGGAGCGCAGCACGCACAGCAGCTCGAGGCCTGGTTCGTGCACATCCCGGGTCTCAAGGTCGTGTTCCCATCCACACCCACGGACGCGCGCGGCCTTCTCTGGTCGGCGATCTACGACGACAACCCGGTCGTTTTCTTCGAGCACCGGACGCTCTACGGGATCAAGGAGAACGTGCCGGATCAGCTCGAGCCGATCGCACTCGGCCGAGCCCGCGTCCACCGCGAGGGCGGGGACGTGACGGTGATCGCGACCGGCAGGCTCGTGCACGAGGCGCTCGCGGCCGCGAAGGACGCGGAGCAGGAGGGGATCTCGGTCGAGGTCGTCGATCCCAGGACGCTGCAGCCACTGGACGAGGAGGCTCTGATCGCGTCCGTCAGGAAGACGAACCGCTGCGTCGTCGCGCACGAGGCAGTCACCCGGATGGGCTTCGGCGCCGAGGTTGCCGCCGTCATCCAGTACGGAGCCTTCGACTGGCTCGATGCACCCATTGAGCGAGTCGGCGCGAAATTCGCGCCCCTGCCGTTCTCACCCGTGATGGAAGAGTTCGTCGTACCGCACTCCGCCGACGTGCTCGACGCGATCCATCGGACCCTCGCGCGCAATGGCAACTGAGATCAAGCTGCCGCGCCTTGGCCAGGGGATGGAGGCGGGGACGATCGTCCGCTGGCTCAAGTCGGAGGGGGAGCGCGTCGAGAAGGGTGAGCCGCTCTACGAGCTCGACACGGACAAGGTCACCCAGGAGGTCGAGTCCGACGCGTCGGGCGTGCTTTTGAAGATCGCGGTCACCGAGGGTGAGGTCGAGGTAGGCCGCACGATTGCCGTCATCGGCGACCAGGGGGAGGAGGTCGCGATCGCGCCTGACGGTGACTCCGCCAACGGTCAGTCCGCCGCCAAAAAGCCGGCCCGTGTCGAGACTCGGAGCCAGCCCGCATCACCCCCGCCGCAACAGGAGTTGGAGACGGCAGAAGGCCGTGTCAAGGCCTCGCCGCTCGCGCGCCGGATCGCGCGCGAGCGCGGAATCGAGCTCAGTCTCGTCGCCGGAACCGGACCGGACGGCCGCGTCGTGGCCGAAGACGTCGAGCGTGCAGCCGCCTCCGCAGCACCAGCAGCTGCGCCCGTAACCGAGACTCCCCTCCGCACGCCGCTCTCAGAGGAAGGCGTGGAGATCGAGCAGCTCTCGTCGATGCGCAAGACGATCGCGCGGCGGCTGACGGAAGCGTGGCAGGCGCCTGTGTTCCAACTCGGCATCACGGTCGACATGGTCAGGGCGATCAAGCTGCGCGAGCAGCTCGTCGAGCTGCACGGCGACGGAATCAAGCCGACCATCTCGGACTTGCTGACGAAGGTGTGCGCCTCCGCCTTGATGCGCCACCGCGCCGTCAACGCGCTCTACACAGGGGATGCGATCGAGTTGCACCCGAGCGCAAACATCGGCATCGCGGTCGCGATCCCGAACGGTCTCGTCGTTCCGGTCATCCCTGGCTGCGAGCGCAAGTCGATCGCCGAGATCGCCGTTGTGCGCGCAGACATCGTCGGGCGGGCCCGGGCCGGCAAGCTTCGGCAGACGGACCTCGACGGCGGGACGTTCACGATCTCGAACCTCGGCATGTACGGGATCGAGCGGTTCATCGCCGTGCTGAACCCGCCGCAGTCCGCGATTCTCGCCGTGGGCTCGATCGAGGAGAAGGTGGTCGCGGTCGACGGAGAGCCCGCTGTCCGTCCGCGCATGGAGTTGACGCTCACCTGCGATCATCGCGCGGTCGACGGCGCCACCGGGGCCGAGTTCCTCCGTGACGTGAAGGCGTTCCTGGAGGAGCCGGGCCTGGCGCTTTGACCCCCGTCTGGTACCACGTCCCCGATCTCGAGTTCAGTCGCGCGTTCTACACGAGCAAGCTCGGGTTCACCGAGACGTACGTCGATCCCGACGGCGGCTGGGTGAAGCTCGAGCGGGGCGGAATGGAGATCGGGCTCGCCGAAGGGGACCCGGAAGCCGACGGGCCTGTCGCGCACGTTGACGTCGAGGATGTGAAGGCGGTCGCAGAGACGCTACGCGAGGCGAGCGTCGAGGTCGGAGTCGTATTCGAGCTGCACGGTCAGATGCGGCTCCTGGACGTGTTCGACCCCGACGGGAACCGTCTCCAGTTCGCACAAGAGCTGTAGGCCGGGTGGGCCGGGGTTGCCGCTCGCAGCGCGGGCCGTAGACTCAGGCCCGTGATCCGCCAGGCCGGACCGCAGGACGTCCGCTTCCTCCGTGACATGCTCAAGCACGCGTACCACTGGCGGCTGAACGAGGATCCCGACCTGCCCGTGGCTCGGTACGTCAACAACTGGGGCCGGCCCGGAGACGCCGGCCTCGTCGCGTGGGAGGCGGGTCCGATCGGCGCCGCCTGGTACCGACTCTTTCCGTCGAGCGCACCGGGGTTCGGCTTCGTCGACGAGCAGACGCCTGAGCTGACCATCGCTGTCGTCCCGAGCCGTCGCGGCAGCGGCCTCGGGGGTCAGCTGATGGACGCTCTGCTCGAGCGTGCGCGGGAGGAGGGCCACACAGCCATCAGCCTTAGCGCGGAGAAAGGCATGACCAAGTTGTACGAGCGCCACGGCTTCCAGCCGTTCGAGGAGAAGGACGGGACCGTGACGATGAAGGCCAGCCTGTAGCGGACCGTGCGGGTCGGCGACGCGGTCATGCGCTGATCTAGAGTCCTCGGCGGATACCGCGAACGAGGAGAGCGAGAGAACAATGGACTACGACGTTGCCGTTCTTGGCGGGGGCCCCGGCGGATACACGGCCGCCATCCGCGCAGCGCAGCTGGGGGCGAAGGTTGCCTGCATCGAGCGCGAGCCGGAGCTCGGCGGCACGTGCCTGCGCATCGGCTGCATTCCCACGAAGGCCTGGGTCCAGACCGCCTTTGCGCTCAAGGAGGCCCAAGAGACCTTCGAGAAGCTCGGGGTGCGGCTCGGCGGCTTTGACCTCGACTTCGGCCGGGCGAACGAGTGGAAAGCCCGCGTCGTCCACCAGATGACAAGCGGCGTGGCGTCGTTGTTCAAGGCGAACGGCGTCGAGTGGGTCAGGGGGAACGGCACGTTCAGGGACGCGAACACGATCGCCGTCGAGAGCGGGGAGGACGTGAGCTTCAAGTCCGCGATCATCGCCACCGGCTCGTTTCCGCTGAGACCGCCGATCGACGGCCTGGACAGTCCTCGTTGCGTGGACTCGGAGGGTCTGCTCGCGCAGACCGAGGTGCCGAGGCGACTCGTCGTCCTCGGCGGCGGCATCATCGGTTGCGAATTCGCGTCGATCTTTCGCCGCTTCGGCAGCGACGTGACGGTCATCGAGATGCTGCCGTCGCTGATCCCGCAGGAGGACGCGGACGCGTCCAATGAGCTGGCGAAGCAGTTCGGCCGCCGCGGCATCACGCTTCACCTCGAGAAGCAGTGCACGAAGGTCGAGGAGTCGTACGCCGGGCTCACCGTCCACTTCGGCGACGGCGAGACGGTCGAGGCCGACCTCATGCTCGTCTCGGTCGGGCGCGGACCGAGTGTGGAAGGGATTGGTCTCGAAGCGACCGGCGTCGAGTTCGACAGGCGCACGGGAATCGCCGCCGACGAGTATCGGCGCACGACGGTGGGTCACATCTACGCCGTCGGCGACTGCGCCGGGTACTGGCAGCTCGCGCACACAGCGTTCCGCGAGGGCGAGGTCGCGGCGGAGAACGCCTGCGGCCACGAGGCCGTCGTCGACAACCGAGCCGTGCCGCGCCCGATCTACACCGATCCCGAGATCGCGGGCGTCGGCTTGACCGAGGCAGAGGCGCGCGAGCAGTACGGTGACGACGTCGCTACCGGCATGTTCCCTTGGGTAGCCAACGCGCGGGCGGTGATGCAGAACGAGACCGTCGGTTGGGTGAAGTCCATCCACGAGACCCATTACGGCGAGCTGCTCGGGCTCGTCATGGTCGGCCCGCATGTGACCGATCTGATCGAGGCCGGTGTCGTTGCCATCGATGCGGAGGCGACGGTCGAGACGGTCGCTGACGGGATGGCGGCTCATCCGACGCTCTCCGAGGCGGTCAAGGAGGCCGGTCTCGTCGCGCTCGGCCGGGCGATCCACGTGCCGAACCGCAGGCGCGCCGCGGCCCCCGCCTAGCCGCCGACTCCCGGCCGAGCGCGCAAGAATCCGGCCCATGGGGTATCTAGTAGGGCATGACGCCTCTGCTGGCGCAGCGATCGCGCCCGGACCGTGCCTTCGAGCGTCTCTATACGCGGCACGTCGGGGACGTCTACCGGTACGCGCTCGCGGTGATGCGGAACGCTGCTGACGCCGAGGACGTCACCCAGACGACTTTCCTCAACGCCTACCGCGCCTACGTCGAGAAGGGAAGCAGGCCGGAGAAGCCCCAGAACTGGCTGATCGCAATCGCCCACAACGTCTGCCGCCAGCGCTTCCGCCAATCGGCTCGCCGACCCACGGAGGTGACCTACGACGACGACATCGCCGATGTGATCGTCGACGTCGACGCGCCGACCGGCGACGACATCCGGCGGGCACTCTCCCAACTCGCGTTCAATCAGCGGGCCGCACTCGTAATGCGCGAGCTCGAAGGGCGCTCGTACGCCGAGATCGCCGAGATCCTCGAGCTCTCGACAAGTGCGGTCGAAACGTTGATCTTCCGCGCCCGTCGTGCTTTGCGGGAGCAGCTCGAGGGTTCGCTCACGTGTGGCGAGGCGGAGTTCGCGATCTCGCGGCAGCTCGACGGACGTCTGTCACGCGATGAGAAGGGCCACTTGCGGGCGCACTTGCGAGAGTGCCCCGAATGCGCTCGGTTTGCCCGTCGCCAGCGGGCGCAGCGCAGCGCCTTCAAGTCGCTCGGGCTGATCCCCGTGCCCACGTCGCTCGGCTCGCTCTTCGGCGGCGGGAGCACGGCAGTCGCAACCGGCGGAGCTGCAGTCGGGACTGGGCTGGCGGTCAAGACGGCTGCGGCGGTCACTGCGACGCTCGTCATCGGTGCGGGCGGCTACGAGGGCGTCCGTTACGCACCCTGGAAGAGCAAGCATGCGCCTACCGTGAAGCCGAAGCCCGCACCGAGCGGTCTCCGCGGCGGCGCCAAGGTCGCGCCCGTCGCGCCGAGCGGAGGATCCTCGACGTTCGGGCAGCCAGCACGCGGGCCGTTCCAGGGTGGCAACGGCCAATCTGTCAAGACGCACGCGGCGAAGGCAGGCACGCATGGCCAGGGCAAGAAGGCGGACCGAGGCAACTCTGGGAAGAGCCACAAGCTCGTCGCGTCGGGGCGCGGTCACGTCCAGAAGCAGCACACCAGCATCGCGTCCGGACACAGCAGGCCTCGGTCGAAGCCCGTGCGGGCGCACTCCCCACAGCCGGCTCACGTGCACGCAAAGCCCAAGTCGAAGCCGCAGTCCAAACCACGTCGGTCCGAAGCCAAGCCGTCGCAGGGCAAGAACGCGAAGTAGAGCTCTCGCGGCCTCCGAGCAGGCGGAGGCTCGCGCGCAAACCCCTGCTACGCTCGCCCCGGAAAGGAGACCTGATGGGGATCATCAATCGGCGTAATGCCGTGCTCGGCTGGGGCGTCTGGAAGGTCGCGAAAAAGGTCGGCAAGAGGAAGGCTCGCACGGCCGTGCCGGGCACTGGGGATCACGCCGGCCTGAACAAGTCGGCCCTCGCCTCGATTTTCGCTGCAGTCGGTGGCGCGGTCTGGTTCTGGCGCAAGAAGACGGACGGCACCGCCAGCTCTAGCCCGTAGCGTGGGAGACGTTCCGCCCGGCTTCCTTCGGCCCGCGCTCGAAGGTCTCATTCCTTACGAGCCCGGCAAGCCGGTCGAGGAGGTGCAACGCGAGCTCGGGCTGGAGCGAGTGGTCAAGCTTGCTTCGAATGAGGGCCCACACGGACCGTTCCCCCAGGCGCTCGCAGCCATGGAGCGTGCCGCGGGGGAGCTGAACCGCTACCCCGACGGCGGTGCATACCGGCTACGTACGGCTCTCGCAGAGCGGCATGCCGTGCGCTTCGAGCAGGTCGCGATCGCCTCTGGAGCCGACGGGCTGATCGATGGCATCTCGCAGGCGGTTCTGGACCCCGGTGACGAGGTGGTCTGCGGGTGGCCTTCCTTCCCGAGCTACGGCATCTACGCGGTGAAGCTCGGTGCCAACCCACGTCGCATCCCCCTGCGCGGGCACGTGTACGACCTCGAGGCGATTCTGGCGGCGATCACGGAGCGCACGAAGCTCGTGTACGTCTGCCATCCGAACAACCCGACCGGAACGATCAACACCCGTGCCGAGCTCGACTCGTATTTCGATCGCGTTCCGGAGCATGTCTTGACCGTTCTCGATCAGGCGTACTTCGAGTACATCGGCGACCCCGAGTACGCCGATGGAATCGAGGAGTACTTCAAGGCCGGGCGGCGCGTGATCGTCCTGCGGACGTTCTCGAAGATCTACGGGCTGGCCGGGCTTCGCGTGGGCTACGGAGTGGGTCACTCCGATCTCGTCACGGCACTCGGGAAGACCCGGCGCGCATTCGACGTCACGAGCATGGCCCAGGAGGCGGCGCTCGCGAGCCTGGACGCGGGTGCCGAGGTCGAGAGGCGCCGTCTGCTCAATGCGGAAGGGCGCGCCGAGCTCGAAGCGATTCTCAGCGCTGCCGGTTACTCAGTCGCATCTCCGGCGGCCGGGAACTTCGTCTTCGTCGATCTCGGTGAAGAGGCGCAGCCTGTCTTCGAGGCGTTGCTTCACCAGGGCGTGATCGTCAGGCCACTCGCAGGGTTCGGGGCGCCGCAGGCAATCCGCGTCACGGTCGGGACTCCCGACGAGCACGTGTTCCTGGCCAGAGCCCTGCAGCGCGCGAAGACAGCGGCCGTAGCTTCCTGAAAGACTCCGGGCCGGTGACCGGTCTCCGCCGTCAGCTGAGCCTTCTCGGCACCGCTCCCGGATTTCGCTCGCTCTTTGTCGCAACGCTGGGCTCGAGCCTCGGGACGCTGCTCGCAACCGTGGCGCTCGTCGTGGACGTGAAGGACCGCACGCAATCGGGCCCGTGGGTGAGCGCGCTGATGATCGTCGAGTTCCTTCCGGCTGTGATCATCGGCCTCTTCTTCGGGCCGCTGATCGACCGCTTCTCCCGACGCGGCCTGATGATCTCCGCCGATCTCCTGCGCGTCATCGTCTTCTGCTTGCTTCCCTTCGCCGGCTCCGCAGGAGCGATCGTCGCCCTCGCCGGCGTGGCCGGGTTTGCGACCGGCTTCTTCAGGCCGGCCGTCTATGCCGGGCTGCCGAACCTGGTCGACGAGGAAGATCTCGGCCGCGCGAACTCGCTCATCCAGACGAGCGAGAACGTCAGCTGGACCGTCGCCCCGGTGATAAGCGGCGTCCTCGTCGCGGCCGCCGGGCCAGAGTTCGCGTATTGGATCAACGCGGGCTCGTTCCTCGCCTCGGCGCTGCTCGTAATGCGTATCGCGCCGGACCGGCTTCAGGGCGCGATCGCTGCCAGTCACGGCCATCTCCGCGACCTTCGCGACGGTTTCTCCGTCGTCGTGCGCACCAGGCCCTTGCTCACCGTGCTCGTCGTCTGGACGATCGCGCTCGGTGCTGTCGCGTCGATCCAGACCGCGCAGATCTTCCTCGCGAAGGACGCCTTCAATGCCGGCGACTTTGGCTACGGCCTCATCTTCGGCTGCATCGGTCTCGGTCTCGCAGTCGGGAGCTTTGCAGCCGGCACGCTGGTCGAGCGGTATCCCGTGAGCCGGATCTACGCGGCCAGCATCCTCGTGCAGGCGCTCGGCGTCGGCGCGGCCGCGCTAGCGCCCACGGTCTGGGCCTCTGTTCCGTGCTTCATTCTGATGGGGGTCGGCAACGGCACGGCAGTCGTGTGCAACTCGCTTCTCGTCCAGCGCGGGACGACGGACGAGATCCGCGGTCGCGTCTTCACGGTGATCATGAGCGTCAACTACGCCGTCTACGGCCTCGGCTTCGTCGCCGCCGGACCCTTGACGGATGCCGCCGGCCCACGCTGGGTCTTTGGCGGTGTCGCGGGCGTGCTCGTGTTCGCGTCGGTCGTCGCCTACCTCTTCGCGCGCGGCGCGCGGCAGGAGTCGCCGCACCCCGCCAAAGCCGAAGTGGCTTAAGTGCCTCTACCGACCCCGTCATCCGGCGCCTGGCCCGCGATCACGCTGCGCCAGTGCCCACCCTCGTTCTTGCCAAGGCTGCCAGCCTTGGCTGCGAGCGAGTGTGATCCCTGGCTTGGTGCTCGCGACCCAGGCATCCGGCAACGGGGCCGGCAGAGGCACTAGTGCCTCGCGGGGACTGGACGCGAGAGTCGCTCGCCGAGGGAATCCGCGCGGGTGACAAGCGCGCGCTCGCGCGAGCGATCTCGCTGGTGGAAAACGCGGATCCACTCGCGTACGAGGTCGTCCGTGACCTCTATCCAACGACCGGCGGTGCTTACACCGTCGGCGTCACGGGGCCGCCCGGCGTCGGAAAGTCGAGCCTGATTTCCGCTCTGATCCGTCACGTGCGCCAACAGGAGCGCACGATCGGAGTCATCTCCGTCGATCCCTCGAGCCCGTTCACGCATGGTGCGCTGCTCGGCGACCGCATCCGGCTGTCCGACCACTTTCTCGATCCTGGCGTCTTCATCCGGTCGATGGGGACACGCGGACATCTGGGCGGGCTGGCTGAGGCGACACTGCAGGCGTTGCTCGTTCTCGATGCAGCGGGCAAGGAGCTCCTCTTTCTCGAGACCGTCGGCGCTGGTCAGGGCGAGGTCGAGGTGATCGGGATCGCGGACACGGTGCTGCTGGTGCTCATGCCCGGGTCTGGCGACTCGGTGCAAGCGTTGAAGGCCGGGATCATGGAGATTCCCGACGTGATCGCAATCAACAAGATGGACCATCCGGCGGCGAAGACGATGCTCAACGAGGTGCGCTCGATTCTGTCGCTCGACCGAGAGAGCACCTGGAAGCCGCCGATCGTGCTCACCGACGCGACGCGTGGTGAGAACGTGTCCAAGCTCTGGGCCAAGATCGAGGAGCACCGCACGCATCTCGAGGAGGAGGGAGAGCTCGAGGAACGGCGGCGCAGGAACCTTGCCGGCGAAGTGTTCGCCGTCGCGTCCGGACGCGCGAAGGCGCACATCGAGCAGGCCGTCGCGGACGATCCGGAGCTGCGGCGCCTACTCGCCGAGGTTCAACGGCGCGAGCTCGATCCTCTCTCCGCTGTCCGTGAGATCCTTCAGAAGGTGTTCAAGGTTGGCGACGCAGCGGACGGCACCGACTCTCGCTGACATCCAGGAGGCGCAGCAGCGTCTCCTGGGTATCGCGGAGGAAACACCGCTCTATCCGTCGGAGACCTTCTCCCGCCGCTGCGGCCGGCAGATCCGCCTCAAGGCCGAGAACCTTCAACGCACAGGCGCGTTCAAGATCCGAGGCGCCGTCAACCGGCTCGCGCACCTCTCAGCGACGGAGCGCGAGGCCGGCGTCGTCGCCGCCAGCGCCGGGAACCACGGCCAGGCCGTCGCCTGGGCGGCGCGGGAGCTGGGCGTGCGCGCACGCATCTATGTGCCTCTCGACGCGCCCATGGCCAAGGTCGAGGCCTGCCGGAACTACGGTGCGGAGACGCACATGTCGGGCGCCGACTTCGAGGATGCCGTGGTTGCCGCCCTCGCCGACGTCGAAGAGACGGGCGCCCTCTTCATCCATCCCTACGAGGATCAGCTCGTCATCGCCGGGCAGGGGACGATCGGGCTCGAGCTCGTCGAGCAGGCGCCGGACCTCGAGACCGTGCTCATACCCGTCGGCGGGGGCGGCCTGGCGCTCGGGATTGCAATCGCTCTGCGGTCGCTGCGGCCGGAGGTCCGCCTTGTCGGTGTCCGGGCCGGGGTGGACGGATACACGATCGCGGATGGAATCGCGGTGAAGGTGCCGAGCGAGTTCACGATGCCCTTGCTCGAAGAGCTGCTGGACGACATCGTCGCGGTCACCGACGAACAGATCAGCGAGGCGATCGTGCTGCTGCTCGAACGCGCGAAGCTCGTTGTCGAAGGGGCGGGAGCTGTCGGGGTTGCCGCGCTTTTGGCGGGGAAAGCCGGCGGGTCGGGCCTCGCGGTTCCCGTCCTCTCCGGCGGCAACATCGATCCGACGATGCTGATCTCCGTCATGCGCCACGGGCTGACGGTTGCCGGCCGCTACCTCGTCCTGCGCACGCAGGTGTCCGATCGTCCCGGGGAGCTCATCAAGCTGCTCTCGCTCGTCGCCGAGGAACGGGGCAACGTCATCTCGGTCGAGCACCACCGCGAGGGAATGGACATCCCCGTCTCCGAGACGGAGGTGGAGCTCACGCTCGTCACACGTGACGAGGAACATTGCCGGCGGCTGCTGGCGGCAATGGGGGAGCGGGGTTATGTCGTCGAGCGCTTGCGCTAGCGACTCAGCCTGAGCCTCCGCAGCGCCGGAACGAGACCGTTCCTCCGGGCCAGTCGTTGACACCGCTGCCCAGAACCGGGCGTGCCTCGACACCCGCCGCGCTGAGGACGCTCGCGGCGATGCTCGCGCGCATGCCTGACTCGCAGATGGTGACGACAGGCTTGCTCGTGTCGATCCCGTCCGTCCCGAGGTCAGGCAGCAGCCTGTACGGAATGTGGAGCGAGCCGGGAATGTACGCGTCGTCCCGCTCAGCCTTCTCGCGCACGTCCAGGACTTGAACCGATCCGTCCTCGAGCAACCGTTCGGCCTCGGCCACGCCGATTGGCTCGAGCCGCTCCGTCGACTCGGCTTCCGTGACGTATCCCGCCAGCTCGAGGAAACCGACTGCCCGCAGTCCCGCAGCCGCGCGTTTCGCCTCGGCCTCGTCGGTTGCGTGGATCACGATCCGAGTCACCGGGTCGAGCAGGAAAGCTGCCCGCGTCGCGAAGGAGGAGCCGGATTCGGGCACGTTGATCGCGCCGTGGACGTGACCGGCTGCGTGGGACTCGGCCGGTCGCACGTCGAGGATCGTCCCCTCGCCGGGCCCGTCGAGGGGCTCGAGCGATGCCGGCGCGCCGATGAATGGCCCGCGGTTCAATGACACGACAAGGAGTGTCGTGGGCGGGCGGGGCGTCGAGAGTGAAGCGGAGGCGTTGACGAACGCCTGGACGTCCCCGTACTTGAGCGCGGAGTTCGTCTGCTTCTCGTGTCCGATCGTCGACGAGTGCGCGGAGCTCATCGAGGCGCCGCACAGCGACCCGGCGACGTGTCCCGGGTAGACCTCAGCGGCGTCGGGAAGGTGCGCCAACCGCTGCAGTGAGTCGAACAGGCCCTCGGCCCCTTCCCGCGCCTCGATCGCGAGGTCCGGGCGAGCCGCGTCGCCGATGAAGAGCGAGTC